>JAEEGJ010009296.1_pt1 | contig 26424 bp, 25 predicted proteins | sample 8958761 | NCBI WGS metagenome assembly JAEEGJ01 (sample SAMN16246546, study PRJNA631951) | gut metagenome | biome: gut microbiome; feature: rumen; material: RS-attached | host: Bos | place: Iran: Karaj | collected 2018-10 | reverse complement strand
GCTATTTCATGGAGGCCTGGAAGCAGGCTGAGTTCGACGAGCATGTAGGTCGGACGGTGTTCATCCAGGACAATGAGTCGAAGTCGTCGTTCGGTGTGCTGCGCGGTCTGCACTATCAGAAGGGCGACGCCTCGCAGGCGAAGCTCGTGCGTGTGATCAAGGGTAAGGTGCTCGATGTGGCGGTGGATATCCGCAAGTCGAGTCCGACGTTCGGTCAGCACGTGATGGTGGAGTTGAGTGAGGAGAACAAGCGTCAGTTCTTTATTCCCCGTGGGTTCGCCCATGGGTTCCTCGTGTTGAGCGACGAAGCCATCTTCACTTATAAGGTGGACAACCCCTATGCCCCGCAGTGTGATGCCGGTATCCGTTGGAACGATCCGGAGCTGGGCATCGAGTGGCCTATTGATCCGGCACAGGTGCTGACGAGTGAGAAAGACTTAAAGCAACCCTTGCTGAAAGATACGGAAGTGTTTGAATAACAATTTATTATCAATTATACAATGAATATTGCGATTGTAGGTACAGGCTATGTAGGCCTGGTTTCTGGAACCTGTTTTGCTGATACAGGTGCGAATGTGACATGCGTTGATGTCGACGCGAACAAGATAGAACGGCTGCAGGACGGTCAGATCCCCATCTACGAGCCCGGACTCGACGAGCTGGTGAAGAAGAACGTGGCTGCCGGCCGACTGAAGTTTACCACCGACCTCGCTTCGGTGCTCGACGACGTGCAGATCGTGTTCTCGGCCGTGGGAACGCCACCCGACGAGGACGGTTCGGCCGACCTGAAATATGTGCTGCAGGTGGCCCGTACCATCGGACAGAACCTGAACCACTACGTGGTAGTGGTCACGAAGTCGACTGTGCCTGTGGGTACGGCGAAGAAGGTGCGCCAGGCCATCGAGGAGGAACTGCAGAAGCGCGGTGTGGACATTGAGTTCGACGTCGCCTCGAACCCTGAGTTCCTGAAGGAGGGTAACGCCATCAAGGACTTCATGTCGCCCGACCGTGTGGTGGTCGGCGTGGAGAGCGAGCATGCCAAGAAGGTGCTCACTAAGCTCTACAAGCCGTTCCTGATCAATAACTTCCGTGTGATCTTCATGGATATCCCCTCGGCCGAGATGACGAAATATGCCGCCAACTCGATGCTCGCCACACGTATCTCGTTCATGAACGATATCGCCAACCTGTGCGAGCGCGTGGGCGCGGATGTTAATATGGTACGCGCGGGAATCGGCTCCGACACCCGTATCGGACGAAAGTTCCTTTATGCCGGTTGTGGCTACGGTGGCTCGTGCTTCCCCAAGGATGTGAAGGCGCTCATCAAGACGGCCGACCAGAACGGCTACTCGATGGAGGTGCTGAAGGCTGTGGAGCGCGTGAACGAGCGTCAGAAGAGCGTGCTCTTCGAGAAGCTGGTCAAAGCGTTTGGCAGCAAGGATGCCCTGAAAGACAAGACAATCGCTATGTGGGGACTGTCGTTCAAGCCCGAGACCGACGATATGCGTGAGTCGACCGCCCTCGTGATGATCGAGAAGTTGCTGGAGGCCGGCTGTATCGTGCGTGTGTACGACCCCATCGCTATGGATGAGTGTAAGCGCAGAATCGGTGAGACGGTGACCTACTGTCGTGATATGTACGACGCTGTGCTCGATGCCGACGCATTGCTGCTGCTCACGGAGTGGAAGGAGTTCCGTCTGCCGGGATGGGGTGTCATCAAGAAGGCAATGAAGCGTCCGCTGGTGATCGACGGAAGAAACATCTTCGACATCGAGGAACTGGAGGAGAACGAATTCGAATATCATTGCATTGGTAAGTGATAATGATAGGAAGATATAGGAAGATAAAAGAAGATAGCCGCTTGCAGCGGCGGAAGATAGAGGACATATCTCTGTCGGCAACTTTTGTGCGGGCAAGACTATTGTCTTTTATCTTCCTCTGTCTTCTTTTATCTTCTTCTATCTCCTTCATCAGCTGTTCTGAGAAGCAGGAGAAAGCAGCTGAGGAGAACCGCGAGGCGAAGGCACTCATGCAGGGCGTGTGGGTCGACGCTGAGACGGAGGTCGTGTCGTTCCGCGTGTCGGGCGATACGATCTTCTATGCCGACTCCACCAGTATGCCTGCCTGTTTCAAGATCATCGGCGACTCGCTGACACTCTCTTCCGGTACGAGCTACGCCATCGAGAAGCAGACCGCCCATTTGTTCTGGTTCCGCAATCAGAACGGCGACCTGATCAAGCTCGAGAAGAGTGAGGAGCCCGAAGACGCCTCCGCCTTCACTAATGATCAGCCGAAGGTGATGACTTATACCCACCAGGTGAAGACCGACTCGGTGGTGAACTTCGGTGGCGACCGCTATCACTGGTATATCGCCATCAACCCAACGCGTTATAAGGTGTCGCGCCATACGTTCAATGAGGACGGTATGGAAGTGGAGAATGTGTATTACGACAATATCATGCACATCAGCGTGTATCGCGGCGGTGACCGTATCTACTCCAGCGATTTCCGCAAACAACAGTATGAGAAGTTGGTGCCCGTCAGTTTCCTGAACGAGGCGATACTGGCCAATATGGAATATAGCAAGGCCGATGCCGCCGGACTGCATTTCAACGCCACCCTCTGTATCCCAGACGGTGCAAGTTGTTATCTCGTTGAGACCCTTATCTCTTATAAGGGCGAGATGACAATGAAACTTTTAGAGTATTAATCCTCTGCCAGCCACGCATCGAGCAACATGCGAGCGATGGAGAGTTTTTCGGGGATGGTCGGCAGATTGTCCTTACTGAACCAGCCGCCCTTGGCAATCTCGGAGCGCTGCAGGTGGATGTCGCCGCTGACGTAGTCGGCATTGAAGCCCACCATCAGTCCGCAGGGGTAGGGCCAGGGCTGAGAAGCAAAATAACGGATATTGGTAATTCTGACGCCCGTCTCCTCGAACGCCTCACGGGCCACAGCCTCTTCGAGCGTCTCGCCCGTCTCGACGAATCCGGCCACGAGGCCGTAGAAGTCGGTACGGAAGTTCTTCGCCCGCACGAGCAGCACCTCGTCGCCCCGGTGGATGAGTACGATGACGGCCGTGGCCAGCTGGGGCCATATCTCCTTGCCGCACTCCGTACACTTCTTGGAGATGTCGGTGTCCATCCGCATCGGTGCGCCGCAGACACCACAGTATTTCGTGTTCTGGTCCCAGTAAAGCAGCTCCTGACACTTACCCGCCTTCAGGTAGAGCGGCCTTTCGAGTTTGTAGTAACTCTGCCGCAGTCCGCACATCTCAATCGACTGGTCTTGTGACAAATGACAGATGACAGTTTCTATAGGGGAGTCTACCCGATAGGTGACGACGGGTGTGCCATCGTCCATCGGGGTGATGTTCATCAGGTGGGTCCAGGGTTTTATCTCCGTGGGAGGCGTTTCACACAGGGGGATGGTATAGCTGCCGTCGGCATTCTTCAGAAGCAGCAAGTCCTCCTTGCAAAACACGAAATAGTATGTCAGTGTGCTCATTTACCGAATAAAAGTTTCCTGTCGCGCTCGAGGGCGGGCTTGGCCCATGCCTCGGGGACGAACTTCCAGTTGTGGTTGGGTTCGGGGTTTACCGTACCCATCTTGCGGATCTCCTCGGTCAGATAATGGCGCTGGTCGCGGTCGGTGTGGAAGATGACGCGGTTGTTGAGCGAATCCTGCGGGATGCCGGCACCGTGGGTCAGCAGTTCACCGCCACCATTGGCGCGATAGCTGTTCATGGCCACCTTGTACCATTTGTGCTCGTCGAACGGTTCGCCGTTGGACATACGCAGGATACGGACTTTCTGGCCGTCGGGCTTGGTGACGTCGACCTCGTAGTCGATACCGCAGGCCGAGTCGAAATTGAACGTGTAATATTTGAATCCCGCCCGCTGCTGGTCTTCTTTCATGGCATCGTTAAGCAGCAGGATATGATCGTCGGGAGAAGTCATCTGGTTGGTCCACATGTCGTAACTGTACTCCAGGTGTTTGCGCACCTCCTCGCCGGTCATGTTGAGCACGAAGAGCAGGTTCTCGAAACGGTAGAGTTTGAACATATCGGCCATCGTCACATCGCCGGCGTCGATGACGGCATTAAACGACAGGGGAGCCGTCAGTGAGATGTCGGCATGGGTGATCTGCAGCTGCAGGTTGTGGATGAGGTCGGTGAAGGCTGAGTTGCCGAAGAAGCTCTCACGGGTGTAGATAGCCGAAGCGAACGTGCCGATCTTCTGGTCGACATATTCCTTCACGGCATCGATCTGCGGCTGGAAGTGAGCGAGCATCTGCTGGTCGATGGCTTCGTCGGACACATTGACGATCTCGCCCTTGATGTCTTTCTTCGTCACCTTGCCGTCCTCGATGGTCAGTTCGATCTCAGCCTCTGCCACATTCTTCACATAGCACGAGGGGTCGATGCAGAGCACACGCTGACCTTCCTTGTTGGTGATCCACTCATTGTGCACCTGGTGGTCGTGGCCGAAGAAGATGATGTCGAAGCCCGGCACCTCCTCAGCCACCGACTTAGTGGCGTTCTCCTCATACTCGTCGGTGATGATGCCGCCGTCGAGACCTGAGTGGAAGAGTCCGAAGATCAGGTCGGGCTTTTCGTTCTCCTGGATATAGCTGATCCACTTCTTGGCGCAGGCGACCATCTCCTCGAACTCGATGCCCTTCCAGATGGATTTGTTCAGCCAGTTGGGGATGGCGGGCGTGAGCATGCCGATGATGCAGATCTTTATGCCGTCGACAAAATGGACGGAGTAGGGCTGAAGACCTGTATAGATATGGTCTGGATGGGCTTCTGCGTTCTTATATGTATCTTTCACGATGTTGGCTCCCAGGAGGGGACAGCGCACCTCGCGGATCCATTTGTCGTAGACCTTATGGCCGGGCTCGATATCGTGGTTGCCGACGGTCTCAGCGTCGTATTTCATATAGTTGATGACGCTGGCTGCCAGGTTCTCGTCCTCGGGCATGACATAGTTGGTCCAGTAGACACAGGGCTGACCCTGAAGGATGTCGCCGTTGTCGATGAGCAGCAGGTGGTCGCCATACTTCTCACGCTCGCGTGAAATATAAGTGTTCGCGCGCGTGAGTGTGCCGCCGATGGGCTTGTTGTTCATGAAGTCCCAGGGGAAGAAATGACCGTGAACGTCGCTGGTCTCGATCACTTTCATTTTAACAGTCTTGGTCTGTTGTGCCATCACGCCTTGCATAGCGATGAACGCGAGGGCTAAAAGGAAGATTTTCTTCATATAGCTTATTTTTTCTGCAAAAATACGAAGATTATTCCAAACCACCAAAAGTTTAACGTGTTTTAGGCACACTTTTTGCAGTTTTTTGGCAGAAGACAAACAAAAAAAGAGGAGGAACAGATTATGGCATTTATCGATTACTACAAAATTCTGGGTGTTGACAAGACGATTCCCCAGAAAGACGTGAAGAAAGCATACTTGAAACGGGCGAAGCAGTTTCATCCCGACCTGCACCCCGACGACCCGAAGGCACAGGCTAAGTTCCAGGCGCTTCAGGAGGCCTACGACGTGATTGGCGACCCAGAGAAACGCCGTAAGTACGATCAGTATGGCGAGCAGTGGAAAGAGGCCGAGCAGTTTGGTGGCTTCGGCGGTGGTGCCGGTGCTGGTGGCGGTAATCCCTTTGGCGGCTTCGACTTCTCGCAGTTCACCTCAGGCTCGGGCGGCGGGTTCAGCAACTTTTTCGAGAACCTCTTCGGCCGGCGCGGTCAGCAGGGTGGGGGCTTCGGTGGTTTCCAAGGCTTCTCAGGCGGCGGTGCACGACAGTCACGTACGAACTCGGGAGAGATGAACGCCACCGTCTCCATCGACCTCTATACGGCCTTGCTCGGCGGTGAGGTGATGATCACGCTCAGCAACGGTCAGAAGGTGAAGATGAAGATCAAGCCCGAGACGCAGCCAGGCACAAAAGTACGTCTCCGCGGCAAGGGATATGACCGCGGAGACGGGACTTTCGGTGACCTGATCATCACCTATCAGGTGAAATTGCCTACTAATCTGTCGGAGCGGCAGAAGTCGTTGCTCCAGCAGATGCGCAACGCCTGATTAATAGAATATAGCCGAAAGTGTGTAGGCGACTATCGTCGAGACGATCACGCAGATGAGACCCGGCATCATGAACGAGTGGTTCAGCAGGTACTTACCGATGACGGTTGTGCCTGAACGGTCGAAGTTCACGGTGGCGATATCCGAAGGATAGTTCGGGATGAAGAAGTATCCGTAGACGGAGGGCAGTACACCGAGGAGCACCGGACCAGGGATGCCCAGCTTATAAGCCAGCGGTAACATAGCCACAACGACAGCACCCTGAGAGTTGATGAGCACAGACACCATGAAGAACACCAGAGCAATCGACCATGGGTATTCAGCCACGATACCTTCAAGACTTGCCTGCATCTCACTCATGTAGTTAGAGAAATAGGTGTCGGCGAGCCAGGCGATACCGTAGATGGCTACCACAGCCACCATACCCGACTGCCACACAGGACCGGCGACAGCCTTCTTGGGCTTAGCCTTACAGAAGATGATCATCAGGGCGGCGGCGGAAATCATCACAATCTGGATGACAAGATTCATCTTTAGGTCAACCATTCCCTTCTCCGTGAATCCTTCGGCCACTACTCCTGCCTTAGCCAATGCCGAGGCAGAGATGGTGACACCACTGGCCAAAGTTAAGTCGCCAGCACCCTTCACGGCCTTGACGGTCGAATACGACGGCAGCAACTCGGGAAGTGCAGCAAACATCACGATGATAGCAAGGGCACCGAGGAAGATGAACACAGCATTCTTAGCCGACTGCGGGATCTCCTTGTCGAGGGTGGTAGCACCACTACCATAGATATAGTCGCGCTGGGCAGGATCAGCAATCTTCTTCTGGAATTCGGGATCCTTGTCGAGGTCGAGACCGCGCTTGTAAGAAGCAGCGGCTGCAGCCATCAGACCACAAACGCAGGCGGGGATGGAAACCATCAGCACGCGAGGGATGGTGATGTCGAAGTGGTTGGCATTCGAAATGGTGACGAAGGCCACGACGGCAGCAGCAATCGGCGAGCAGGTGATACCCACCTGAGAGGCGATAGAAGCCACACCACAAGGACGCTCGGGACGGATGCCTTTCTTTAACGCGATATCGCAGATGATAGGCATCAACGTGTATACGACGTGTCCAGTACCAACCAATACGGTCAGGAAGAACGTACAAAGCGGAGCGAGGAACGTGATGCGATCCGGATGCTTACGAAGCAACTTCTCAGCAATCTGGATCAACCAGTCCATACCACCCGAGGCCTGCATGATACCAGCACAGGTCACGGCTGCGATGATGATGTAGATCACATCTGTTGGAGGAGTACCGGGTTTCAGACCAAAGCCGAAAACAAGTAAGGCCAGTCCGATACCAGAAATAGCACCAAGGGCGAGCGATCCGTAACGCGAACCTACCCACAAAGCCCCTAAAACAATCAAGAGTTGGATAATCATTAAAACCATACTGCAAAAAAAATTAGTTATTCGATTCTGTTGGCTGCAAAGATACAAAATAAATCTGAAACAAAAAACTTTTTAGGGAGAAATCTTAAAATTATTTATTTCCTTTTGTCAGGTCGGAGAAAATATGTACCTTTGCAGGCTAAAAGAGAAAAGAAACAAAAAGCGACATAAAATGGCTAAAAGATTTGCCGAACATAACGGCCTGAACCTGACAAAGGTGAACGACGACATCCTTGAGATGTGGAGAGAGAAGAACGTGTTCTGGCGCTCTGTAGACGAGCGTGAGGGCTGTCCTCAGTTTGTATTCTTCGAGGGTCCTCCCTCTGCCAACGGACATCCTGGTATCCATCATGTGCTGGCGCGTACCATTAAAGATACTTTCAACCGTTACAAGACGATGAAGGGTTATCAGGTGAAGCGTAAGGCTGGCTGGGATACACACGGACTACCCGTTGAACTGGGTGTGGAGAAGGAACTCGGCATCACCAAGGCCGATATCGACAATAAGGAGAGCGACAAGTATATCTCTACCGAGGACTACAACAAGAAATGTCGTGAGAATGTGATGATGTACACCCAGGAGTGGCGCGATCTGACGGAGAAGATGGGTTACTTCGTAGACCTTGACAATCCGTATATCACCTACGACAACAAATATATCGAGACGCTGTGGTGGCTGTTACAGCAGTTCTATAAAAAAGGACTGCTCTACAAAGGCTATACCATCCAACCGTATTCGCCTGCCGCAGGTACAGGTCTTAGTTCACACGAGCTGAACCAGCCCGGTTGCTATCGCGACGTGAAGGATACGACGGTGACAGCTCTCTTCAAGGCGCTGAATCCGAAGGAAGAGTGGACGAAGTGGGGCACACCTTACTTTGTGGCCTGGACGACTACCCCTTGGACATTGCCTTCAAACACCGCCCTCTGCGTAGGTCCGAAGATAGACTACGTGGCCGTGGAGACCTATAATGCCTACAATGGTGAAAAGATCACCATCATTCTGGCCGAGAGTCGTCTGAACGCCTATCTCGCTCCTGAGGGACATATCACTGATGATGGTGAGATGCCGGATTATAATAAGGGTGAGAAGTTCGTGCCTTATCGCATCGTAGGCCGTTATACGGGCGAAGAGCTTGTTGGTTTGAAATATCAGCAGCTGATGCCATGGGTGAAACCATCGGCCAAGCTCGACCAGAACGCTGCCGACTATGTGAAGGAATATGCTGAAGCTCATCCTGAAAAGGTCTTTACCGGTGAGAATGGCAAGGATCAGTTCGTCGAGATGGAGAGCGAGGCTTTCCGTGTGATTCCCGGTGACTATGTGACCACAGAGGATGGTGCCGGTATTGTGCATATCGCCCCGACTTTCGGTGCCGACGACGCCAAGGTGGCCAAGGATGCCCACATCCCAAGTCTGTTCCTTATAAATAAGAAAGGTGAAACCCGTCCGATGGTAGACCTGCAGGGTAAATACTATGTGATGGACGAACTTGATGACAACTTTGTTGAGAAGTGTGTGAACAAGGAGGGCTATGCCCATCATGCCGGCGACTATGTGAAAAACGCCTATGCACCGGAGTTCAACAAGGATGGCAAGTACGACGAGCAGGCAGCCTCGAAGGCTGAAGACCTGAACATCGTGATCTGTATGGAGATGAAGCAGGAGGGTACGGCGCTGAAGATAGAGAAGCACGTACACAACTATCCTCACTGCTGGCGTACAGATAAGCCTGTGCTCTATTATCCCCTCGACTCGTGGTTCATCCGTTCGACGGCTAAGAAAGACCGTATGTTCGAGCTCAACAAGACTATCAACTGGCAGCCGGAGTCTACGGGTACAGGCCGTTTCGGCAACTGGCTGGAGAACCTGAATGACTGGAACCTTTCTCGTTCTCGTTTCTGGGGCACCCCGCTGCCCATCTGGCGCGATGAGGACGGCAAGGAGGTTTGTATCGGCTCCGTAGAGGAACTCTATAACGAGATTGAGAAGTCTGTAAAGGCTGGCTTCATGAAGAGCAACCCGCTGAAGGACAATGGCTTTGTGCCGGGCGATATGTCGAAGGAGAACTACGACAAGATCGACCTGCATCGTCCGTACGTAGACAACATCGTGCTCGTCAGCGAGAGTGGCAAGCCCATGAAGCGTGAAAGTGACTTGATCGACGTATGGTTCGACTCTGGTTCGATGCCTTACGCACAGATCCACTATCCCTTTGAGAACAAAGACCTCATCGACAAGGGCATCGCCTTCCCCTGCGACTTCATCAACGAGGGTGTGGACCAGACACGCGGCTGGTTCTTCACACTGCATGCCATCGCCACGATGATCTTTGACTCCGTGGCCTTCAAGAATGTAATTTCTTCTGGTCTGGTGCTCGACGCCAAGGGCAACAAGATGTCGAAGCACGTGGGTAATGTGGTGAACCCCTTCGATATGATCGGTAAGTTCGGTTCTGACGCTGTCCGTCTGTATATGATGACTAACTCAGAGCCTTGGGATAACCTTAAGTTCGACCCCGAGGGTGTGGATGAGGTGCGCCGTAAGTTCTTTGGCACCTTATATAATACGTATAGCTTCTTTGCCCTCTACGCCAATGTAGACGGCTGGACACCGGATTATCAGGGAACACCCGACGTTTCGGAGCGCCCCGAGATCGACCGCTGGATCCTCTCTTGTCTGTACACGCTCATCAAGGGTGTGGAGGCAGAGCTAGAGAACTATGATCCGACACGTGCCGGCCGACTGATCGATGCCTTCGTGAACGATGACCTGAGTAACTGGTACGTTCGTTTGAATCGTAAGCGTTTCTGGGGTAAGGAGATGAGTGCAAATAAGCTCTCGGCCTATCAGACGCTCTACACCTGTCTGATGACCGTGGCCAAGCTGTTGGCTCCGTTCGCTCCGTTCTATGCCGACCAGCTCTACAAAGACCTGGGTGGTAAGCTCGACTCCGTTCATCTCGACAAGTTCCCCGTGTCTGACGATAGTCATATCAACAAGGATCTCGAGGCCCGTATGGAGATGGCCCAGAAGATTACGTCGATGGTGCTGGCCCTGCGCCGTAAGGTGAACATCAAGGTGCGTCAGCCGCTGCAGGCCATCATGATTCCAGCTGTCGACGCAGAGCAGAAGAAACATATCGAGGCCGTGAAGGATCTCATCATGAACGAGGTAAACGTGAAGGAGCTTCGTTTCGTGGAGGGAACCGGCGTGCTGGTGAAGAAGGTGAAGTGTAACTTCCGCACGATGGGTAAGAAGTTCGGCAAGCTCATGAAGGGTGTCGCCGCTGCGATGGATCAGCTCTCACAAGAGCAGATCGCAGCGCTCGAACAGCAGGGAACCATTGGCATCGAGGTGGAAGGTCAGCAGTTGACTGTCGAGGTTGAAGATGTAGAGATCATCTCTGAGGATATCCCCGGCTGGCTGGTAGCTAACGAGGGTAACCTGACTGTGGCCCTGGAGGTGGAACTCACCGACGAACTGAAGAACGAAGGTATGGCTCGCGAGCTGATCAACCGTATCCAGAATATCCGTAAGGACAGTGGTCTGGAGATCACCGATCGCATTTGTGTCACCATCACGCCCAACGAAGAAGTGCAAAAGGCTGCAGACAGCTTTGCTGACTATATTCAAACACAGGTTTTGGCAGATAGCCTGACGCTGGAAGCCAATGACGGTCAGGAAGTTGACTTCGATGACTTCAAGTTAAACATCAAGATTGTAAAATCATAAATAACATACAATAACTTAAACTACTCAATTATGACAGAGAAAACTCGCTACACTGACGAGGAGCTCGAGGAGTTCCGTCAGATTATCAATGAGAAAATGGCTTTGGCCAAGCGCGACTATGATCAGATGATGCGCGTACTGACTAACCAGGACTCCAACGATGTTGACGATACGTCACCCACCTACAAGGCATTGGAGGAAGGTAGTGCCACACAGTCGAAGGAGGAACTGATTTCGATGGCAGCCCGTCAGCAGAAGTTCATTCAGGGACTGAAGGCCGCTTTGGTACGCATTGAGAATAAGACCTACGGTATCGACCGCATCACTGGTAAGCTGATTCCCAAGGAGCGTCTTCGTGCTGTCCCACATGCTACGCTGAGTGTGGAGTCGAAGATGATGCAGCAGAACAAGAAGTGAGCCAGACGAAGCCTTTACTGACCAAGGGTAGGATGGCGGTACTTGTAGTACTCGCCGTCCTCTTGATAGACCAGATTATCAAGATTTGGGTAAAGACGTCGATGACGTTGCATGAGAGTATTCATGTGACCGACTGGTTCTACATTACTTTTATCGAGAACAACGGTATGGCTTTCGGCATGCAGCTGGGCAGTAAGATCATCCTGTCGCTGTTCCGTATCGTGGCTATCTCTGCCTTGGGCTATTATATCTGGCTCGAGGTGAAGCGCCAGGCTAAGACAGGCTACATCATCTGCCTGTCATTGGTCTTGGCCGGTGCGGCAGGTAATCTGCTCGACTGTATGTTCTACGGACTCGTGTTCAACGAGTCGTCACCGTTCTACCTATCTTATTTTGTACCCTTTGGTACGGGATATGCACCTTTCTTGATGGGTAAGGTGGTGGATATGTTCTACTTCCCGCTGATCGAGACTGAATGGCCCACATGGATGCCGTTCGTAGGAGGGGAACACTTTGTGTTCTTCAGCCCGGTGTTCAACTTTGCCGATTCGTGCATCAGCGTGAGTGTGGTCTGGGTGCTATTGTTCTACCGACAAGAGATTAGTAAAATGACATTTAGCAAGGCTTCTGAACAAGAATGAGACGTCTGAGAATACATCTGGTCATCGTCTTGGCAACCGTTCTGGTGCTTATGTCAGCCTGCAAGCCGCAGGTGCCGTCAAAGTATCTTCAGCCCGACGAGATGGAAGACCTGATGTACGACTATTACGTCTCCCAGGGGCTGAGTACTAATCGCGTCGGCAGCACCGATTATGAGCGCCGTTATAATCTTCAAAAAGTACTTGAGAAATACGGTTTGACGAACGACGACTTCGACTCCACGCTGGTTTACTATTACAACCACATGGAGTTGATGGACGCCATCTATTCCAAGATTCAGAAACGTCTGGGCGACGAGGCACTCGAGTTGGGAGCCTCAGAGGGCGAAGTGGAGCGATTCACTACCCAGTCTGCCTCAGGCGACACCACCGATGTGTGGGAGGGCAAGCGACAATTGATGCTCTTGCCCATTCCGCCGTACCATGTTGCACAGTTCTCTCAGAAAGCTGACACATCTTATCACAAAGGCGACAGTTTCCTGCTCACCTTCGGTTCCCGGTTCCTGGTCCAGAGTGGCTCGAGGAATGCCACCGCCTATCTGGCTGTTACCTATGAGAACGATAGTGTGGCTTCATTCTCTGTGCCCGTCAGTGTCTCTGGCGGCACTACACTCCGTGTGAGTCGCTGTGACCTTAGCGCCAAACGTCTGGACGGCTACATCTACATGGCCCGACGTGAAAAGACGGATAATGAGAGTGAGACTGGCATCATGCTGCTCAACCACATCCAGCTGATGCGTTTCCACCATAAACCTCATGAAAAGGAAGATGACAAAGAGTTCAAGGCACCACCTGTCGCCATCCCAGAAAAGAAAGATACGACCGATTCTCTCAAACCCCGTATACACCGTTTAGGAGATCGTCCGAATATGAACCAACCAACAATTAAAAGATAATGAAAAATTTGAAATTCCGTTTATCGTTGATGAACTTCCTGGAGTTTGCCGTCTGGGGAGCTTATCTCACCTGTATGGGTAACTATCTTGGAGTGGCAGGCCTCGGCGACAAGATCTCGTGGTTCTATGCCATCCAGGGCATCGTGAGTATCTTCATGCCTACACTGATGGGCATCGTGGCCGACAAATACATCCAACCGCAGCGTCTGCTCGGTCTGTGTCACCTCGTGGCCGGCGCCTTTATGCTGGGCTGCTGGTGGCTTGGCTATCAGGCTGGTTTCGGACAGGAGTTGCCCGACAAGGCACTCTTCATAGCACTCTACACGCTGAGTGTCGCCTTCTATATGCCGACCATCGCACTCACCAATACGACGGCCTTCACCATTCTGAAGAACAATGGTCTCGACACGGTGAAGGATTTCCCGCCCATCCGTGTGCTGGGCACCGTAGGCTTCATCGCCATGATGTGGTTCGTCAACTGTGCCGTATGGGAAGACGGAACGTTCTCGATGACGCTGGCCGACAACGCCCATAAGTTCCAGTATACCTTCATGCAGTTCTTCGTGTCGGGCATTCTGAGCTTCGTACTCTTCCTTTATTGCTTCACACTGCCTGAGTGCAAACTGGAGAAGAAAGAGTCGAAGGTGTCGCTGGCCGAGAGTCTCGGACTCAATGCCTTCCGTCTGTTCAAGACAAAGAAGATGGCCCTGTTCTTCATCTTTTCGGCCCTGCTGGGTATGTGTCTACAGGTGACCAACGGCTATGCCGGTCCGTTCATCACGAGTTTCAAGGGCAGTGCCGATGCGGCTATTGCCTCTTCGTTTGCCGCCAATAATGCCACGCTGCTGACGTCTATCAGTCAGATCAGCGAGGCTCTTTGTATCTTGATGATCCCCTTCTTCCTGAAGCGTTACGGCATCAAGGTGGTCATGCTTATGTCGATGTTCGCCTGGGTATTCCGCTTCGGCTTCTTTGGCATCGGCAACCCCGCCATGCCGGGCGTCATCCTGTTCATCCTCTCTTGCATCGTCTATGGTGTGGCCTTCGACTTCTTCAACGTGTCGGGTGGCATCTTTGTCGACCAGGAGTGTGAGCCGTCGATCAAGGCTTCGGCTCAAGGACTGTTTATGATGATGACCAACGGCATCGGAGCCACCTTCGGTACGCTGGCCGCTGGAGAAATCGTAAATCATTATTGTCAGTGGGAGAACGGCTTCCTAGTGGGCGACTGGACCACTTGTTGGTTCATCTTCGCTACCTTCGCCCTTGTCGTAGGCGTTTCCTTTGCCCTCGTCTTCCATCCCGACAAGAAGTAATCATAACGCTTAATGCTTAAAGATAAAAGTTGAAAGAGGTCCGGTATTTCTACGTTCCTGACGCAGCACAGCAGTCAGAGTTGCCTGCCGACGAGTGTGCACACGCCATCCGCGTGCTGCGGCTGAAGGTAGGCGACGAGCTGTACTTGATGGATGGGGTAGGGAACTACTACCGAGCTCAGGTCATCGAGGCTACCTCGCACCGCTGCGGTTATGAGATCGTGGAGACTCTGCCTCAGCAGCGTCAGTGGGAGGGGCATGTACATTTGGCTATCGCACCGACGAAGATGATGGACCGTATAGAATGGATGACGGAGAAGGCGACGGAGATTGGCATCGACGAGCTGTCGTTCCTCGACTGCCAGTTCTCTGAGCGGCGAGTAGTAAAACTGCCCCGCGTGGAGAAGATCGTGGTCTCTGCCGTCAAGCAGAGCCATAAGGCATGGATGCCTGTGGTGAATGAGATGACACCCTTCAAGGACTTCATCCGTCAGCCCCGAGAAGGCCGCAAATTTATTGCCCACTGTTATGAGGAGGTGCCCCGCACATATCTCTTCAACGAGCTGCGGAAGCCCGCTGACGAGGCGGATGCCACCGTACTCGTCGGTCCCGAGGGCGACTTCTCCATCGATGAGGTGCGCCAGGCCGTCGAGGCAGGTTATCAGTCTGTCCACTTGGGCAAGAGCCGTCTGCGCACTGAGACCGCCGGTCTCTCTGCCGTCATGATGATGCAGCTGGCGAAGGAATAAGGTCGAAGTTCAATATTCAATGATCAAATATCAATTAAAATAGCAACGAAAAATGACTGACGAGAAAATCATGGCTACTATCAAGCCTGACGGTGAATACTGGCAGCCGGAAATCGAGACAATGCCCAGGGAGCAGCTGGAAGCGCTGCAGGTAAAGAAACTGAAGGAGAGCATCAACGTGGCGCTGAAGTCACCTTTCTACAAACAGCGCCTTGGGGAGCTGGGCATCACCGCCGACTCCATCAACTCGCTAGCCGACCTGCGTAAGATTCCTTTCACCACGAAACAAGATCTGCGCGATAACTATCCTTTCGGTCTGGTAGGCGCCAGTCTCGACGATGCCGTCCGCATCCACTCCACTAGTGGCACGACAGGTAATCCCTGCGTGGTGGTCTATTCCGAACACGACATCTGTTCTTGGGCCAACATGATCGCCCGTAACCTCTATATGGTGGGCTGTCGCAAGAGCGACGTGTTCCAGAACTCCAGTGGCTATGGTATGTTCACCGGTGGTCTGGGCTTCCAGTATGGAGCTGAGTGGCTGGGTGCCATGACAGTGCCTGCTGCTGCCGGTAACTCCAAGCGTCAGATCAAGTTTATCAAGGACTTCGGCACCACCTGTCTCCACGCCATCCCGTCGTACGCCATCCGTCTGGCCGAGGTGTTCAAGGAGGAGGGTGTAGACCCTGCCACCACGAAGCTCCGCACCCTCTGCATCGGTGCCGAGCCCCACACAGAGGAGCAGCGCCGCCGCATTGAGCGGATGCTCGGTGTGAAGGCCTACAACTCGTTCGGCATGACCGAGATGAACGGCCCCGGTGTCGCCTTCGAGTGTAAATACCAGGCCGGCATGCACCTCTGGGAGGATAACTACATCGTCGAGATTGTTGATCCCGACACACTGGAGCCTGTGCCCGACGGTGAGATGGGTGAGATGGTGCTCACCACACTCGACCGTACGATGATGCCAATATTAAGGTATCGCACGCGCGACCTTACCCGCATCATTGCAGAGCCCTGTCAGTGTGGCCGTACGCACCGCCGCATCGACCGCATCAAGGGCCGTACCGACGATATGTTCATCATCAAGGGTGTCAACGTGTTCCCGATGCAGGTGGAGAAGATCCTCGTGCAGTATCCGGGCCTCGGCAGCAACTACCTCATCACCCTCGAGACCGTCGACGACAACGACATCATGACCGTTGAGGTTGAGCTCGAAGGCCTTGAGACTGATATCTATCCCGAGATCCAGAAGATGGCGAAGGATATCCAGCGCGCCTTGAAGGATGAGATCCTGCTCACCCCGCAGGTGAAACTCGTCAAGAAGGGCTCTCTGCCCACAAGTGAGGGTAAGGCTGTTCGTGTTCATGACCTCAGACCCAGCCGCAAAGGATGAAACACTGGATGCTGACGGCGCTCGTCGCCGCGATGATTGGTCAGGCCTCTGCCCAAGACGCTGTGAGCCCCGCCTCGACGTCTGGCCCCGCCACGAAGATCAGCGAGGTATTCAAGCAGATGCCCGACTCTCTGATGCCCTATCTCACACAGAACAACCGCCTCGACTTCATCGACTTCATGGAGTCGGACATGAAGGCCGAGGTGGCTAACCTGACGGGGGGCACCAGCGAGATGACGGCGCTGACCGACGACAGTCTCTCCATCCGTATGAGCGAAGCCCTGCGGGTGGACATGCTGCTGCTGACGCTCGACGAGCCTGTCGACAGCGTGAACCAAGTGATTGTATATGTAGAAAACTTCTTGATCGACTCCGTTTATGGCGAACGAGTGTGTAAGTTTTTCACCCTCGACTGGCAGCCTCTCACGGCCGATCTTCCGTTTAACGGTGTGCAGCGCCGACGCATGGAACGGCTAAATCTGCAAAATATCCTTAAATGGAATGAAGATAAATTAAACAATCGTTAAATCATGGAATGAAATTGCAAAAGAATGCAGAATTATTCCTATATTTGCATCGTGTTTTTCATGGTATTAGATTATTAAGGTTAATTAGGAATCAAATTTATCGAGAGATAGGTTTTATTCAAACTCCAATAACAATACAAATCATTTATTTGTAATGTTTTTGGTTAAAAAAAAGGGAACCTGAGAAGGATCCCTTTTTCTTTTGTATCTGTTTCCCGACAATCAGTAGCTGCGGGCGATGATAACGCGAGCCTTCGAGGGTTTGCCCGAGACCATATCCACACCGGGCGTCTGCTCCACGCCGAAAGGCACGCAGCGGATGGTGGCCTGTGTCTCTTCCTTGATCTGAGCCTCGGTCTCGGCCGTGCCATCCCAGTGGCAGAGGAAGAAACCGCCGTCCTTAACCTTCTCCTTGAACTCCTCGTAGTTGTCGCACTCGAAGATGTGGGCATCGCGATAAGCCTTGGCCTTCTCGAAGATGTTCTTCTGGATGTCCTCCAGCAGCTGCTCCACATACTGGGCAATGCCCTCGATGGGGCGTGTCTCCTTCTCCAGCGTGTCGCGGCGCATCACCTCGATGGTGCCGTTTTCCAGGTCGCGGGCACCGAGCACCAGACGCACGGGGACGCCCTTCAGCTCATAGTCTGCAAACTTGAAGCCCGGACGCTTGTTGTCGGCATCGTCGAACTTCACGGTGATGCCCTTCTGGCGCAGTTCGTCGATGATGGGCTGCACCTCCTTGTTCACCTGCTCCATCTGCTCGGGCTTAGTGGCGATGGGGATGATGACCACCTGGATGGGGGCGAGACGCGGCGGCAATACTAAGCCGTTGTCATCAGAGTGCGTCATGATGAGGGCACCGATGAGTCGTGTAGAGACACCCCATGATGTGGCCCACACGTACTCGGGCTTGTTCTCCTTATTAAGATAGGTGACCTCGAAAGCCTTGGCGAAGTTCTGTCCCAGGAAGTGCGAGGTACCCGACTGCAGGGCCTTGCCGTCCTGCATCATCGCCTCGATGGTGTAGGTGTCGAGGGCACCGGCGAAACGCTCCGTCTCGCTCTTCACACCCTGAACCACGGGCACGGCCATCCACTCCTCGGCGAACTTGGCATAGACCTTCAACATCTTCTGTGCCTCCTCTTCGGCCTCCTCACGGGTGGCGTGGGCCGTATGACCTTCCTGCCACAGGAACTCCGAGGTGCGGAGGAATGGACGCGTGCGCATCTCCCAGCGCATCACGTTACACCACTGGTTGCACATCAGCGGCAGGTCGCGCCACGAGTGGATCCAGTTCTTATAAGTGTTCCAGATAATAGTCTCTGACGTTGGGCGCACGCTCAGCTCCTCTTCGAGCGTGGCGGCAGGATCAACCACCACACCGCCGTCGGCTGCCTTCAGACGGTAGTGCGTCACCACGGCGCACTCCTTGGCGAAGCCCTCCACGTGCTCGGCCTCACGGCTGAGGAACGACTTCGGGATCAACAGGGGGAAGTAGGCGTTCTGAGCACCGGTCTCCTTGAACATCTTATCCAGTTGCTGCTGCATCTTCTCCCAGATGGCGTAGCCGTAAGGCTTGATGACCATACAGCCGCGAACGGCACTCTGTTCTGCAAGGTCGGCCTTCACCACCAGGTCGTTGAACCACTGTGAGTAGTTGTCGGCCATTTTCGTTAAATCTTTCAATTCTTTTGCCATTGTTTTCTCTCTTTTTTACGAATTTGCGTGCAAAATTACATAAAATTTTAGACATAAGTACATAAGAACATATAATTTTTTGATTCTTTTGTTCTTTTGTCTGAAATAAATTATTATCTTTGCAGCAGAAATCAACGTTTAACAACTAAAATAAGGGAATTATGAAAAGTTTAAAGTCAATTGCCGTCGCACTGTGCGCAGCGCTGGTGCTGGCAGGATGTAACATGAGTAATCAGGGTAAGGGTGCTATCATCGGTGCTGGTGGCGGTGCTGGTCTGGGTGCCATCATCGGAGCCATTGCCGGTAACACGGCCGTTGGTGCTGTCATCGGCGGTGCAGTAGGTGCTGGCGCAGGTGCCATTATCGGTAAGAAGATGGACAAGGCCAAGAAGGAGGCCGAGGCTGTGCAGAACGCTCAGGTAGAGGCTGTGACCGACGCTAACGGTCTCGAGGCCGTCAAGGTGACATTCGACTCTGGTATCCTCTTCGCAACGGGTAAGGCTGATCTCAGCGCCACTGCTATGACATCCCTCTTCCAGTTCGCCAATGTGCTGAAGGGCAATGCCGACTGCGACGTGGCCGTACAAGGCTATACCGATAACGCCGGCTGGAGAAACAGTACGGCCGCTCAGAGCCAGCAGAAGAACCTCGAGCTCTCTCAGCAGCGCGCCCAGAGCGTGACCAACTATCTGCTCCAGCAGGGTGTCAACCCCGCTCAGATCCGCAGCACCACAGGTTATGGTGAGTCAAACCCCGTGGCCGACAATTCCACCGCTGCTGGTAAGGCTCAGAACCGTCGTGTGGAGGTCTACATGTATGCCTCTCAGAAGATGATCCAGGAGGCTGAGCAGCAGGCTGCCAACTAATCCATGCTCAAGAAAATCCGACGCATCCTCTTTAGGGTGCTTGCAATCTTTTTCGGCTCTACCATCCTTGCGGTGGTAGGGCTTCGCTTTTTGCCCGTATGGGTCACGCCGCTGATGGTCATACGCTGCTACCAGCAACTGACGGAGGAGGGTAGGAGTTTGAAGCTCTCCCACGACTGGGTCTCACTCCAGGAGATTTCCCCATCGCTGCCCGTGGCCGTCATTGCCAGCGAGGACGGACGGTTCCTGAAGCATCACGGCTTCGACTACGACGCCATCGAGAAAGCCGCCAAACGCAACCGTGAGCACCCCGAGAAGCGCAAGTTGGGCGCTTCAACCATCTCGCAACAGACGGCCAAGAACGTCTTCCTCTGGCCGGGCCGCAGCTGGGTGCGCAAAGGCTTTGAGGTCTATTTCACCGCGCTCATCGAGCTTCTGTGGTCCAAGCAGCGCATCATGGAAGTCTACCTCAACTCCATCGAGATGGGCGATGGTATCTATGGTGCCCAGGCTGTGGCTGAGGAGCATTTCGGCAAAGACGCCATAGCCCTCACGCCCGCAGAGTGTGCCCTTATCGCCGCCACACTGCCCAATCCTCGCAAGTTCTCCAGCAAGTCGCCATCAGCCTATATGCTCAAGCGACAGTCGCGCATCCTCCGCGAAATGAAATTCGTCGGGAAGTTCCCTACTAATTAAGGTAAGTTTAATGCCGTGTAACCGTCACTTTAATTAGTCCAAGTTTTTACCATAAAATCAAAAAGGCCAGACAACAACGTCTGACCTTTTTAATTATTTGTTTTTTCGTGTTATCCGGCAGCTTCGAACTCCTCGAGGAAACGGGTATCGTTCTCTGAGAACATACGAAGGTCAGATACGCGGTACTTCAGGTTGGTGATACGCTCGACACCCATGCCGAAGGCGTAACCGCTATAGGTCTTGGAATCAATGCCGCAGAGCTCGAGCACGTTGGGATCGACCATACCGCAGCCGAGGATCTCCACCCAACCGGTGTGCTTGCAGAAGCCGCAACCCTCGCCGCCACAGATGAAGCACGAGATGTCCATCTCGGCACTCGGCTCGGTGAAGGGGAAGTAGGAGGGACGGAGACGAATCTTCGTGTCAGGACCGAACATCTCACGGGCGAACGACAGCAGCACCTGCTTGAGGTCGGTAAAGGAGACGTTCTTGTCGATATAAAGACCTTCCACCTGATGGAAGAAACAGTGTGCACGGGCGGTGATGGCCTCGTTGCGATAGACGCGGCCCGGACAGATGACGCGGATGGGACCAGTGAGCTGACCATCCTCGGTGTGCATGTGCTCCATTACGCGGGCCTGGACACTCGATGTGTGAGAGCGCAGCAGGATGTTCTTGGTGACATCATTGGGGTGCTGCGACACGAAGAAGGTGTCCTGCATGTCACGGGCGGGATGGTCGGCGGCGAAGTTCATCTTGGTGAACACGTGAAGGTCATCTTCCACCTCAGGACCGTCAGCCAGGACGAAGCCCATGCGCGAGAAGATGTCGATGATCTCGTTGGTGACGATGGTCAGCGGGTGACGGGTACCGAGCTTAATGGGATAGGGCGTGCGCGTCAGATCGATGCACTCGTCGGCAGTCTCCTGCGTCTCCATCTCCTCACGGAGTTGGTTGATGCGCTCGGTAGCCATCGTCTTCAGCTCGTTGATCTTCATGCCGACAGTCTTCTTCTGGTCGGCAGCCACCTCACGGAAATCGTTCATCAGCGCCGTGATCTCGCCTTTCTTGCTGAGATATTTCAGTCGAAGTTGCTCGACCTCTTCAGCGTTTTTAGCACTCAACTCCTGCACTTCTTTGAGCAGGTCGTCTATCTTGTCAAGTATACTCATATCGATTAAAATAGAAAAATTTGCGTGCAAAGGTACAAATAAAAGTGAAAAGTGAAAAGTGAAAAGTGAAAAATTTGCTGCCACGGGATAAAAAATATGCGTAATTTTGAACTTATGTCTAATTTTTGTAGTAATTTTGCCGAAAATTTGAGAGAACAGGTGAAAAAGAACTGATGGAAATGAGAAAGTTTCTTTGGCCGATGCTGATATGTCTGTTGCTGACGTTCTCTTGCACAGGGAAGAAAGCAGGCACGGATATAGATGTTCCAGAAGACTCTGTGGCAGACTCGTCGCAGGTGGTGATTGAAGACACACTGGAACAACTGATCACCGAGACCCCGATGCCACGGGCTGCCGACGCGATCTTCGATGATTTCGTATTCAATTTCACAGCCAACAAGCGCTTGCAGTTTGAGCGTATCGTCTTCCCCCTGAAAGTGACGGAGGCCGACGGTAAGATCCAGATGACGGATAAGTCGCAATGGAAGATGGAACACTTGTTTATGCGGCAGGGCTACTATACGCTGATCTTTGCCGACGATGAGCAGATGGCTCACATGAAGGACACCGCCGTGAATGAGGCCGTCGTGGAGAAAATCATGCTCAGAAAAGGGCAAGTGAAAGATTATTTCTTCCGTCGTGTGCGCGGTGCCTGGATGATGTATGAGGTGCGCACGACACCGATGGAGGAGAATGTCAACGCCTCGTTCCTCTCGTTCTATAAGCGTTTCACCACCGACAGCGTCTTCCAGGTGCAGAGCATCAACGAGACGGTGCAGTTCGTTGGGCCCGACCCCGATGATGACTTCAACATGATGGAAGGCGTCATTACCCCGGACACATGGGAGGCCTTCGCGCCGCAGCTGCCTGGCAAAGTGCTGTATAACATCGTCTACGGCAAGCCCGAGGCAGAAGGGAACAACAAGATCTTCCTGATGAGAGGCGTGTCGAACGGACTGGAGCTCGAGTTGCGCTTCAAGAAGGTTGGAGGCAGGTGGCTGTTGACCAAAATGACAACGTGACGAATTTAGATTTGAGTTGAGAGTTGAAGGATTTCAAGAACTATAGTCTGAAGGAGCATAACACATTTGGCATCGATGCCAAGTGCAGGCGGTTCTTGGAATACGAGACCGACGAAGAGGCTATCGAGGTGGCTGCGATCCTGAGGAAGGAGAAACTGCCTTATATTATAATAGGTGGTGGCAGTAACCTGCTGCTGACGAAAGACTTCGAGGGCATCGTGGTGCGTTCGGGCGTCAAGGGTTATTACTTCGAAGACGACTATTTCTGCGAGCGTATGACCTGCGGCAGCGGAGAGGTGTGGGATGATATGGTGGCCGCCAGTCTGAAGGCCGGATACTACGGCATGGAGAACCTCTCGCTGATTCCCGGCGATGTGGGAGCCTCGGCCGTTCAGAACATTGGGGCCTACGGCATGGAAGCCAGCGACCTGATTCTCTGCGTCTGGATGATAGAGATTCCTACGGGAAAGCCATGGATGATAGGCGAGGAGGATTGCGAGTACGGCTACCGTCAGAGCCGGTTCAAACAAGACTGGAAGAACCGTTTCCTCATCACGCGGGTGACTTATGGTCTGATGCGTACTTTCAAGCCTCGTCTGGACTACGGCAATATCCGTCAGGAACTGGAACGGAGGGGCATCAAAGAGCCCACGGCCCAACAGTTGCGCGAGGTGATCATCGATATCCGCAATGCCAAGCTGCCCGATCCGAAGGTGGAGGGCAACGCCGGCAGCTTCTTTATGAACCCCATCGTTACACGCAAGAGATACGAGAAGCTGGCTGCCCAGTATCCGGAGATGCCTCACTACAAGGTGGACTCCCGTCATGAGAAGATTCCTGCCGGATGGATGATTGAACAGTGTGGCTGGAAAGGGAAGTCGTTGGGCCGTGCCGGTGTCCACGACAAGCAGGCGCTGGTGCTCGTGAACCGTGGTGGGGCCACAGGGGCAGAGATCGTCGCCCTCAGCGATGCTATCCGCGCCGATGTAAAATCAAAGTTCGACATTGAGATTCACCCGGAGGTGAATATAATTTAGAATTTAGATATTAGAATTTAGAGGGAAGGATGAAGTTGACTTTTTTAGGAACGGGGACATCGTGCGGGGTGCCGGTTATCGGCTGCCAGTGCGAGGTGTGTCAGAGCAAAGACCCACGCGACAAGCGTCTGCGTTGTTCTGTCCTGGTGGAGTCGGAGACCACACGCTTGTTGATAGACTGTGGACCGGACTTCCGTCAGCAGATCCTGCCGCAGCCCTTCCGTAAGATCGACGGCATTCTGATTACCCATTCCCACTACGACCACATGGGAGGTATGGACGACATAAGGCCTTACTGTCAGTTTGGCGAGATCAACGTCTATGCCGACCCGCGGGCGAAAGAGGCCATGCTCGAGATGCTGCCTTACTGCTTTGCCGAAAACCGTTATCCCGGTGTGCCGGCCATCGGACTGCATGAGATCCTGCCGCATCACCCCCTGCACATCGGCGACTTCGACATCATGCCCATCGAGGTGATGCACGGCAAACTGCCCATCCTGGGTTATCGCATCGGTCCGCTGACCTATATCACAGACATGAAGACCATCGAAGAGACGGAGATGCCTTATTTAGAAGGGACGCAACTGTTGGTGGTGAATGCCCTCCGTTTCACCAAGCCCCATCACTCCCATCAACTGGTCGACGATGCCGTGGCCTTCGCCAAGCGGGTAGGAGCCCCCAAGACATTATTGATCCATATGTGTCACGATGTTGGTTTGCACGAGCAAGTGAACAAACAACTTCCCGACGGCATCGACTTGGCTTATGATGGTCAGATTGTGACTATATAACTGTAAAAAAGTGTTTATTGTGGCGCTTAAAGGTTAATAAGTCTTTAATTATGGCATATTTTCGATATAAAAGTTTGGAGGATAGAAAAAATGCCGTATCTTTGCAATGTGTTTTTCATAGTATTAGATTTAAGGTTAACAAAGGTTTGGGGTCACAGCGGTGACCCTTTTTTTGTCCATAAGTCTCAGCACCGGCGTGCTTAACGACAGATTAACGCTTTTTCTTAGATTTCTTGGTCGTCGACTTCCCGAAAATATTACCATAGCCCTTCATCAGCTTTCTGACCAATAGGAAAGCGTCGATGGCTGTGATACTGTTGGTAATCAGACCGGAGATATATTCCCCCTTCGTACTTCCTTCGCGCTTGATGAAAGTCTGGTTCCACAAAGTGCTGAACTTCGTGTTGTCTTGCTGTATCTCAGAGGCGAGTTCTTCCTTACGGAGTCGGATCTCTTCGAGCGTGTGATACTTGCGCGTCGGCTTTTTGATGGGAAGCATGGGATAGGGGATTAGTTCATAAACAGGCTGGCGAGAAACTTCACCAAGGGTTTCTGGATCCAGTTCTTGCGGAAGATGATAAACAGGAAGAATAAGATAAGATGTACGCCCGAGACGATGAGGAATGCCTTTGCCATACCGATCCATGTAGCCAGCCAACAGGCGATGGCAAAGGAGAGATACATCAGCACGGCAATGACGAACATAAAGAAGAGGATAGTCAAGGCGGTGGCCGTCAGAAGACGTACCACCTTGTCTATCACATCAAGTTTGACATATTCCGACTGCAGCCCAAGATAGTGCTTCAACACCTCTATCAGTTGGGCGATCGTCTCAACGTTCTTGTCGCTGGAGAGCATCAAAACTCTAAACTCTAATCTCTAAAATCTAAATTCTAAATTCGCTTATTCCTCCTCAGCGGCGTCCTGGATGTCGTCAACGAGGTCGACCACTTCCTTACGACTCAGTTTGATGTTGTGCTTCTTCAGGAAATCCTCCACAGCATCTGTAATCTTTACACGAGTGTCCTGTCCTTTCTCAGGGGCAACGAGAATGCCCAGAGCAGCGCCGGCGATGGCTCCGCCGAGGAATGCGCTAAGATAACCTAAACTTTTCATACGCTTTGTTGTTAAATTAGTGAATCGATTGTTTGTCTGTGCAAATATACAAATTTTTTCCGTTGTAGGCCAAAAAAGTTGTAATTTTTTAGCAAAAAAGTTATGTTTTCCCCGTTTTAACAAACTTTATGTGCCATTTTTACTCAGATTTGCGTGATATTTTGTAATTTCGCAGCAAAATTAGATCATAATTAATTATAAACAAACAAATAACACAATGAAGAAGTACACACTTATCTGCATCGGTTTATGTGCAGCAATGGCTTTTACAAGCTGTAAATCTAGTGAGAGTGCCTACAAGAAGGCTTACGACAAGGCAAAGCAGTATGACACCCAGACCGCCCAGCAGGCTCCCGCAGCTCAGGAGGCAGTGGTTGCTCCTGTGGAGGCTAAGCCCGTTGACCAGGCTCGTGTCGTCGACAACCTCGACAACATTTCTGTCCGTCAGGAGAACGTACAGCTGATTCATGGCAATGGCTTGAATGCTTTCAGCGTGGTAGTCGGTTCGTTTGGCCTGCTCTCAAATGCCGAGAGTCTCTACCAGCGTCTGAAGGATGCCGGCTATGATGCACAGGTTGTGAAGAACGACGAGAAGAACATGTTCCGTGTCGTCGCCTCTTCCTTCGCTGAGAAGTCTGCCGCTGTCAGCAGCCGTGACCAGCTTCGCAACACCTATCCCGATGCTTGGCTCCTCTATAACGCACGATAAGCAGCGTTGCAGTGAGGATATTGTCCATCGATTACGGTAAGAAACGTACCGGTTTAGCAGTCACCGACCCTCTTCAGCTCATAGCAGGA
>JAEEGJ010009295.1_pt1 | contig 26427 bp, 22 predicted proteins | sample 8958761 | NCBI WGS metagenome assembly JAEEGJ01 (sample SAMN16246546, study PRJNA631951) | gut metagenome | biome: gut microbiome; feature: rumen; material: RS-attached | host: Bos | place: Iran: Karaj | collected 2018-10 | reverse complement strand
CCCAGTTTTGGCAATATGCCAACATGACGCTGTTGAACACGGGATTTGCATCGACTGCTTTAGAAGGCTTAATCAGATAAGGCATGCCAGGGTTGATGGCCTTGTCGGTAGGTGTGGCGAAATAGAGGGTAGTGCCGTTGGAGTAGATGCCTGCCAGTTCCTTCAGTTCGTATTGGTCGCCAAAGACGCTCTTCAAGGTTTGCTCGTTGACAGCGAATGGCAGCGAAATGGCACTCCATTTGCCTTTTTCAAAGGACTTGTTAAGGAGGGTTATATTATATAATTTGTCCAAAAGTTCGACTTTGATCCCATTGTCACTTTGGTTCTTTGCGGCATCAAGTGTCAGACTACCCGTAACTTTATTAGCTTCTACCACAAGTTCTGCGAATCTATCCTGCACGTAGTCGATGCGGTCGCTCAGCCATTCTTTTAGCTGGTCAACGTATGCCTGATAGTCAGCTAGGTTGTCAACACATCCGAAGGCTCCAGCTGGATGGTCGCCCCACTTATTGTGGTTAAGTTTTTGGGTTTCTCTTACCACTTCAGCCATCTCGTCGATTTTTGCGAGCAAAGTGGCTTTGATGCCTCCGCTGATGAGATTGTCCAAGGTTTCTTTTGCGTGAGCCATGAATGCTGGGTCTTTCGTAAGATTCTCGAAATAGCCTTGTACACAGGATGCCTGTTTCAGATTGGCCACTAACTTTCCATCAGGGGCAGCCATTGAATCCCAGTTTCCGAATGCCAGGTCCTTGTCCCACAGTGGTCCCCAGCAGAGTTTTCCGTCGGCTTCACGATAGGCCTTAACGCTCATCAATCCGTCGTAGTCGCCTGTGAGTTCGGTTGCAATCCAGAATTTCAGCAGCGTTTCCTCGTCGTTATAGGCGCGCCATCCCGTTGCAGGGTTGGAAAAGCCTGAACTGAATGCTTTCTTCCAACCATTGAGGAACCAGTCTTTCATTGGGTTGATAATGGCAGCTCGCTGGTCGGCATCGTTTTCATCGTCAGGTTCAGGATTGTTGATGTTCATTAATACACCGCCTTCAGCAAAGCACATTGGATAGTCGCACATATCATTTCTGCCCTGGAACTCAACGTACCAGCCAGTATCAGCATTGACGTTGATGCGGTTGGCATCCACCTCGCAATGGTCGGAAACCTGGTAAGTGCCACGGTATTCGTTGTTGATGACGAGGTCGACGAACTTGTAGCCAGCAGCGAAAGGCATGCCCACAGCTTGTGCAATGTGGTAGGTCAGTGCATTGCGGAGCAGGGATTTGTCGTTTACGTTGGCAAGAAGAGTCCAGTTGCGCTTGGCATAGCCATAGCCGAGCAGGTCGTGCTTGTGTGCCTTACCGTCGGTAGAAGTCTTTTTGCTTGCAAATTTCAAGCGGTAGGGGCGTTTTTCGGCATCAGCCGTGGAGTTACCTCTGACTTTGATTTCCAGATTGGTATTACCGTTTTCATCAATGGCATCTTCAGTGAATGACTCAAGATAGTCGGGACTTGTGGTGTCGGATGTAGCTACCACCTGAATCTTGGCAGGACGATAAGGTGCTTCTTCAGCTTTTGTGTCACTGCCTCGAATCTTGTAGAGATATTCGTTTAATGTCAGGTTGCCAATGCCTGGCAGGTCGATATAGATGGTAGGTACATTGGATATTTGTGCACGAGCTGCTATTTTTCCTTCCAAAGTGGTGGGGGTAGGCTCATCGCCTCCACCGCCTCCACCTGAACTCTCAATGTCGAGGGAGAGGGATGGGGTGGTCTTGTTGAGAGTTGGGTGGATAAACCAAGCAAACGTGCCATGGTACCCATCGTCACTATCTCCATTTTTGTCTTGTGCCCTAAATGTACCCCAATTGCGCCAATTTCCTAATCCAGTACCGTCACTTTTGAATGAAAAAGCAGTTAAGGGTTCGCCTTGACCTTCTACGATTTTATACCAGTCTTGTTTGAAGTACGTTCCCCAGAATTGCAAATCATTGCTAAGTTGAACTTTGATGAAGTCTGTGGAGATGCTGGAGGCGAAAGTAACATTGTTGAAGGTTGGATTTTCAGCCGTTTCTTTTATGCGAATGGCGTATGGTGTGCCGGCAACGATGGATGTTGCAGCCTTCATCTTGATGGTGGTTCCATCGTAGGAATCAAACTCTTGCAAATCCCAATTGCCTTCGCCAAAGGTGGCGTCAAGCACTTCTTGCGAAGCCGTGAAGGGGAAGACTGCGCCGTCCCACACGTAGGCTGAGAATGTTTTGTTTTGCAGGGTGACGTTACATGTCTGACCGCAATAGCTGGTGTATGCACCCGCATCGGTCGAAGTAACATCAAATACAACGTCTGTAGCCTGTGCAATACTACACAACAATAAAGAAATGGCCATTAAGGCCACACGCGATAGGTATTTCATATCGAAATTTGTTAGTTATTATCTGATTATAAACCAATTAGGTTGTAGAAGATAGTATATCTGAGTGCAAAGATATGCAATAAATTTTAATCCCGCAAAGCTTTCAGTAATAATTTTTTATAAAATGGGAAAATAGAGGGAATAGTTTGAAAACCGAATGCAGTAATAATAAGCTTATGTTATCAACCACCCCTGGCCCCTCCTCTCTAAGGAGGGGAAGTAATATGTTGCGGCATCACTATCTACTCCCCGCCCTATAGGGAGGGGCTGGGGGAGGGTCCGTTGGGGCTATTAATAACTAGCGGTGCAGGGGATGCCTAGGGCTATGACTCGGTCGCGGATGCGGTCGAGTTCTTCGTGGGTGGCTTTCTCCAGACCGTGCATGGGTGTTTCGCGGTCGATGGTGTAGATCATCACCTGTTGTGGGGCGATTTCTTTCAGGGCTTCCAGCCATGGGGCTACGTATTCTTCGCCGGTGTTATTATAGGAGCCCCCCTCGGTCCCCCCAGTAGGGGGAAGGTTGCCTTTTAGGAACATGGTTTGGATGATGACGTGGCCATTGAAGCGCTTGAGGCCTTCGATGACTTGGTTGACCTGATACCATTCGCCTTCGGGGCGGTCCACCTTATTAATATATACAGGGTCGACGGTGTCGAGTTTCTGGATGTTGTTGTCCACTTTCATCAGAGCGGCATGTATTTTCGGACGGTGGATGAGCGTGGCGTTGGAGAGTACGCTGATTTTGGCGTCGGGAAAATACTGGTCTCGCAGGCGGATGGTGTCATCGATGATTTCGGGGAAATGCGGATTGGCAGTGGGTTCGCCGTTGCCCGCAAATGTGAGTACGTCGGGGTGGGGGCCGTTTTGCTGCATGTCTTTCAGTCTAGCTTCCAGCGCTTCTGCCACTTCCTGACGGGCGGGCATTTTCAATTTGGGACGGTGGTCGGCATTGAATCCGCATTCGCAATAGATGCAGTCGAAGGTACATACTTTTCCGTCGGCAGGCAGGAGGTTGATGCCGAGACTTACGCCGAGACGGCGCGAATGCACTGGCCCGAATATGGGCGAAGGGTAGATGATGGTACTCATAAATATTTATATGGAACACAAAGACACAAAGATGCAAAGACTTTTCAATATGAGTGACTTGTCCCTCCTCTTAGAAAGGGGAGGTTAGGTGGGGTTGATCATGCCGACAAATAATACTGTTGTGCCTTAAATCATCAACCACCCCCAGCCCCTCCTTTCTAAGGAGGGGGGTATTACATCTTGACAGGGTCTTCAACTGCATTGTGCGATTTTTGCTGCAAAATTAGTGCAAATGAGTGGAAAAACCAAAAATTTTTTGTTTTTTACCGAGTGCAGCCTAATTTGACTTTCCCTTCGGCCGTCGATTTTCAATTGACGATGCGTAGCAACGTAAAAGTACTTTTTTTAAATGATAAATGATGAATGATAAATGATAAATTATGGCGCTTCCTTGTTAATTTTGATTAAAATTCTTGCAAAACGGGGGTTGGATTTCGTATCTTTGCAGAAGATACTAGCGTTTGACAAAGAAAAATATCTTTTTCGTTTGTTCTCGCTTCATCGTATCATTGCATATCAGATATGGCAAAAAGAAATAGAAAGACCCGCAACCGTAGTGGTTTGCAGGTTGTTACATTGTGTATAAGCACCGCCATGGTGCTTGTCTTATTGGGGATGGTTGTGTTTTCGGTCCTTGCGGCCCGCAACCTTTCTAATTATGTCAAGGAGAATCTTACGGTGACGGTGATGCTCTCTGAGGATATGACCAACTCGGAAGCGCAGCAGCTCTGTCAGCAGTTGAGGAAGGAACGCTACATCAGCGGACTGACCTATATCAGCAAGGAGCAGGCTCTGAAAGAGCAGACGAAGGAACTGGGGGCTGACCCGAGTGAGTTCGTGGGCGTGAATCCTTTTGTGGGCAGTCTGGAACTGCAGCTGAAGGCCGACTATGCCAACAACGATTCGCTGAAATGGATTTCGGCCGCGCTGACCAAGAACCCGAAACTGACAGAGATTACCTATCCACAGACACTGATAGACTCGGTGAACAAGAACCTGAACAAGATTAACCTGGTGTTGCTTATTCTGGCTGTCTTGCTCACCATAGTGTCGTTCTCGCTCATCAACAATTCCATCCGACTGGGCGTTTATGCCCGTCGTTTCAGCATCCGTACGATGAAACTGGTGGGAGCCTCGTGGGGCTTTATCCGCCGGCCATTCCTCAAAAAGAGTATGGTCATCGGTCTGGTGGCTGCCCTTCTGGCCTGTGCTGTACTTGGCGGTGGCGTTTATGCCCTGTGGTATTATGAGCCGGAAGTGCTCGAGGTGATTACCTGGGAGGTGATAGCCATCACGGTGGCTGCCGTGTTTGTGTTCGGACTGCTCATCACATTCCTCTGCTCGTATGTGTCGGTGAACAAGTTCCTGAAGATGACTGCAGGAGAACTATATAAGATATAAAGACCCTCCCCCGGCCCCTCCCTATAGGGCGGGGAGAAGTGATGAGTGATGAGTGAGAAGTGATAAGTGATAAACAGAATAATTATATAATATGGAAGATAAGAAGAATTTGGCATTTGGGAAAATGAACTTCATCCTGCTGGCCATAGGTGTGGCAGTGGTGATTATAGGTTTTTTCCTGATGAGTACCAGCGGCTCTGACGAGACGCATTTCAATCCTGAGATTTTCTCGGCTATGCACATCAAGGTGGCTCCTGTGATTACTTTCCTTGGTTTTGTAAGTATCATCGGGGCTATCATCTATAAGCCGAAAGACGGACAAAACAACGAGAACGCTGAATAATGACACTCATTGAGACTATTATCATCGCTATCGTGGAGGGACTCACAGAGTTTCTTCCTGTGTCATCTACCGGGCACATGATTATCACCCAGAACCTGCTGGGTGTTACCGACCGTATGCAGGACGACCCCACCATGGCCGCCTTCGTGCATGCGTTCACGTTCATCATCCAGTTTGGTGCCATCCTCTCAGTGGTCTGCCTCTATTGGAAAAGGTTCTTCCGCATAGACCATTCGCCGGCTCCTGAAGGGGCTTCGCTATTCGGACAACTGAAGCATAAGTTCTATTTCTACTGGCTGCTGATTGTGGGTGTCATCCCTGCCATCGTGATTGGTCTGGCAGCAAAGAAATCGGGCTTGCTCGACTGGCTGCTCGACAGTGTGCTCGTGGTAGCCATCATGCTTGTGTTGGGCGGCATCTTCATGCTCTATTGCGACAAGATATTCAACAAACCCGACGAAAAGCGGGAGGTGACGGAACGGAGCGCCTTTAATATCGGTCTGTTCCAGTGTATCTCCGTCATCCCAGGCGTGTCGCGTTCGATGGCAACCATCGTTGGCGGTATGGCCCAAGGACTTACCCGCCGGCGTGCTGCGGAGTTCTCGTTCTTCCTGGCCGTTCCTACGATGGCCGGCGCCACCGTGCTCGACCTTTTCGACCTGATGAAAGAGGGTGGGGCATGGGCTACCACGAGTAACATCACCATGCTCATCGTGGGTTGTGTGGTGGCTTTCATCGTGGCCTTGCTGGCCATGAAATGGTTTGTGAACTTTGTGTCGAAATACGGATTCAAGGCCTTCGGTATCTATCGTATTATCGTAGGTATGATAATTCTCGTCCTCATCTTTACCGGACATTCACTCTCAATGGTTGACTGATGAATTTTAAGGAAGGTGTTATCCTGGGCATCAACAAGCCCTATCGGATGTCGAGTTTCGGCGCATTGGCTCATATACGCTACGTGCTTTCCAAGCACTTGGGTTATAAAGTGAAGATTGGTCATGCCGGAACACTCGACCCGCTGGCAACAGGAGTGCTGATACTCTGTACGGGCAGGGCCACCAAGCAGATTGAAGAACTGCAGAAACACACCAAGGAATACACGGCAACGCTGCAGTTGGGTGCCACCACGCCAAGCTTCGACATGGAGCATCCTGTGGATAAGGAATATCCCACCGCCCAGATCACGCGTGAGAAAATAGAAGAGGTGCTGAAGCGATTCACCGGCGAAATAGACCAGATACCGCCTGCCTACAGCGCCTGCATGGTGAAAGGCGACCGGGCCTACGAACTGATGAGAAAAGGAAAAACCGTGGAACTGCAGCCCAAGCGTGTGCGCATCGATGAGATAGAACTGACCGGCTTCGACCCCGAGAAGATGCAAATGAGCATCCGGGTGGTCTGCGGAAAGGGAACCTATATTAGATCTCTGGCACGCGACATCGGCGAGGCACTTGGCAGCGGAGCCTATCTGACCGCCCTCTGCCGCACAAAGGCAGGTAACGTGAGGATAGAAGAATGCCACACCTTCGACAACTTCAAGGAATGGCTGGAGAAACAGGAAGTGGAATGAAAGTTAAGAGTTAAGAGTGAAGAGTGAAGAATTTGCTTCCGCACGGGCTTCTGCTTGAAACCTGGAACTTGGAACTTGAAACATAATATTATAATATATGAAACTGTCACAATTTAAATTCAAACTACCGGAAGAACTGATAGCACTGAATCCTCCGCGTCACAGGGATGAGTGCCGGTTGATGATTCTGCACCGCAAGTCGCAGACAATCGACATGTATAAGACCGACGAAAAGGGAGAACCCCTGAAAGACGAAGAGGGGAATCCGGTGTATCTTGATTTCCGCAACGTGCTTGATCATTTTGAGGAAGGCGACACTTTCGTATTCAATGATACCAAGGTGTTCCCGGCCCGTCTCTATGGAACAAAGGAAAAGACCGATGCCAAGATCGAGGTCTTCCTGTTGCGCGAACTCAACGAGGATATGCGTCTGTGGGATGTGCTGGTGGAACCCGCCCGCAAAATCAGAATCGGCAACAAACTGTTTTTCGATGACAGTGGAACGATGGTGGCAGAAGTTATAGACAACACCACCAGCCGTGGCCGTACGCTGCGATTCCTCTACGACTGTCCGCACGATGAGTTCAAAGAGGAACTCTATGCACTCGGTGAGGCTCCGCTGCCACACTATATTGTGGACCGCCGTCAGGCAACCCCCGAAGACATGGAAGACTTCCAGTGCCTGTATGCCAAGAACGAAGGTGCCGTGACTGCTCCAGCCACCGGACTTCATTTCAGTCGCGAGATGCTGAAGCGCATGGAAATCATGGGCATCAACTTTGCTTACTTAACGCTTCATTGTGCACTCGGCAACTTCCACGACATTGAGGTGGAGGACCTGACGAAGCATAAGATGGACTCGGAGCAGATGATTATCGGCAAGGAATGCTGCGACCTGGTGAACAGTACAAAGGCTGCCGGTCACCGTGTCTGTGTGGTAGGTACCAGCGTGGCCAAGGCAACAGAAACGGCAATGGGTACCGACCGTCTGCTGAAGGAATACGAGGGATGGACCAACAAGTTCATCTTCCCCCCATACGAATTCGGAATCGGCGACACGATGCTGGCCAACTTCTATCATCCATTGTCGACATTACTTATGGAAACCTGTGCCTTCGGAGGCTATGACCTGGTAATGGAAGCCTACGACAAAGCCGTGGAAAATGGCTACAAATTCGGTTGCTATGGCGATGCCATGCTGATTTTGAATGATTAAAACGGATGGGAGAAAAGGTGGATGTCTATTTGTCGTTAGGTTCAAACCTTGGCAACAAGCGGGAGAATATCCTTTTGGCTATAGAAAAAATAGGAAAGCTGGTTGGCGAAGTTGTTCGCCAGTCAGCTTTTTATGAAACCGAACCATGGGGGTTCCAGTCGGAGAATATGTTCGTGAATGCTGCCGTGAAGGTGAAGACTACACTCACGCCCATGCAGTTATTACGCACCACACAGCGGATAGAGCGCGAATTGGGACGGAAAAACAAAAGCAAATCCGAGAAAAGTCAGGTGTCCGACGGTCATACCGTCGGAAGAGTTGTCTATCACGACCGTCCTATCGACATTGATATCCTGCTTTACGGAGACCTCGTGGTGGATGAGCCGGAACTGAAAATCCCCCATCCACTGATGTGGACGAGGGATTTCGTAATGGTTCCTTTGCGAGAGATTATCGACGCAGACCCAGCGCCTTCACGATAGCACGATAGCGGTTGATGTCGCGATCCTTCAGATAGTCGAGCAATGCGCGACGCTTACCAACGAGCATGGTCAGTGAGCGAGCGGTCACATTGTCCTTGTGGTTCTTCTTCAGGTGCTCGGTGAGGTGGCTGATGCGATAAGAGAACAGGGCAATCTGGCTTTCTGCAGAACCGGTGTCTGCTGCATTGCCGTTGTGACTGTACTTACCGAAAATCTCTTCCTTTTTTGCTTTGTCTAAATACATGATTTAAAAATTGATTAATGATTTGCAATTACATCTTTCGGATGCCTGCCCGCCTTAATCACAACGGGGTTACATCGTCAAATGCATCGGATTTTCCGAAAATGCGGGTGCAAAGGTACAAATAATTTCTGAAAGAACAAACATTTCGGATTATTTTTTTCCTTTGATTGTCATCGAAGGTACTTGCGTTCGGAAATGAAAAGATTTAGAGCCCCTTGATAAGGGGCGGCTATAATGCAGGGATTCAAATATCGCTCACTTCTTTGGATAAATTTTTCACGTTCGGCAAAATAAATATATTTATTCTGCGCTCACTTAATCAAAATTTTGTACCTTTGCACCCGCTTTTAAGGTTTAAAGATATGCAAGACATTAGAAACATTGCGATTATTGCTCACGTTGACCATGGAAAGACAACCCTGGTGGACAAGATGATGCTTGCCGGGAACCTGTTCCGTGAGGGACAGAATCTCAGCGATCAGGTATTGGATAACAACGACCTCGAGCGTGAACGAGGTATTACGATTCTCTCGAAGAACGTTTCTATCAATTATAAGGGAGTGAAGATTAATATCATCGACACTCCGGGACACTCTGACTTCGGTGGAGAAGTGGAGCGTGTGCTCAATATGGCCGACGGATGTCTGCTGCTTGTTGATGCCTTCGAAGGTCCCATGCCGCAGACTCGCTTCGTGCTGCAGAAGGCTTTGGAGATTGGTCTGAAGCCCATCGTCGTGGTGAATAAGGTGGACAAACCCAACTGCCGTCCAGAGGAAGTGTATGAAATGGTGTTCGACCTGATGTTCTCGCTCAACGCCACCGAGGACCAGCTGGATTTCCCCGTTGTCTACGGTTCGGCAAAGAACGGATGGATGGGCGAGGACTACAATACTCCGACCAACGACATCACCTATCTGCTGGACAAAATCATCGAGGTGATTCCTGCCCCAAAACAATTGGAGGGAACACCGCAGATGCTCATTACGAGTCTCGACTATAGCAGCTATACCGGTCGTATCGCCGTGGGACGTGTTCATCGCGGTACGCTTACCAATGGCATGAATGTGACCATTGCCCATCGCGACGGTTCTACGGAGCGCACCAAAATCAAAGAACTCCATACCTTTGAGGGAATGGGACACGTGAAGACCGACTCGGTAGGTTCGGGCGATATCTGTGCCGTGATAGGACTTGACAAGTTCGAGATTGGCGACACCATCTGCGATTTCGAGAATCCTGAGGCTTTGCCTCCCATTGCCATAGACGAGCCGACGATGTCGATGCTTTTCACCATCAACGATTCGCCTTTCTTCGGCAAGGAGGGAAAGTTCTGCACCAGCCGCCACATCAACGACCGACTGGAGAAGGAACTTGAGAAAAACCTGGCCCTGCGCGTAGAACCGTTTGGCGACTCCACGGATTCATGGATTGTCAGCGGACGCGGTGTGCTGCATCTCTCGGTGTTGATTGAGACCATGCGCCGCGAAGGCTACGAACTGCAGGTGGGACAGCCCCAGGTGATCTACAAAGAGATTGACGGTGTGAGATGCGAACCCGTGGAAGAACTGACCATCAATGTTCCCGATGAGTTTGCCTCGAAGATGATTGACATGGTGACCCGCCGCAAGGGTGAGGTGACTTCCATGGAGAGTCAGGGAGAGCGCACGAACATTGAGTTCGACATTCCCTCGCGCGGCATCATCGGTCTGCGCACCAATGTGCTTACCGCCAGTCAGGGCGAGGCTATCATGGCCCACCGCTTTAAGGAGTACCAGCCATACAAGGGAGACATTTCGCGCCGAATCAACGGTTCGATGATTTCTCTTGAAACAGGCAATGCCTATGCCTATGCCATAGACAAGCTGCAAGACCGCGGTAAGTTCTTTATCGATCCCGGAGAGGATGTGTATATCGGTGAGGTGGTAGGCGAGCATGTTCACGACAACGACCTTGTGGTGAATGTTTGCAAGGCCAAGCAACTCACCAATGTGCGAGCCTCAGGAAGTGATGAAAAGGCGCGTATCATTCCGAAGACCGTGATGAGCCTTGAGGAATGTCTGGAATATATCAAGGAGGACGAGTACGTGGAGGTAACACCCAAGTCGATGCGTATGCGCAAGATCATCCTTGACCACGACCAGCGAAAGAAAGCCAATAAGAGTTGAAGTCAACAGACCGCGAAATACTGCACATAGCCCTGCCCAGCATCGTGAGCAATATCACTGTTCCGTTGCTGGGCTTGGTGGATGTAGCCATTACCGGTCATCTGGGGTCTGCTGCCTATATCGGTGCCATTGCCCTGGGCGGCATGCTGTTCAATGTCGTCTATTGGATATTCGGTTTTCTGCGGATGGGTACCAGCGGCTTGACGGCTCAGGCGCTGGGTGCCGGAAAACGTGATGAAACGGTAGAGTGGCTGCTGAGGTCGCAAACCATCGGACTGGGGATTCCCGTGGCGCTGCTGCTATTGCAGGTTCCCATCCGTGAACTGGCACTGCTGGTGATGCAGCCAACGGAAGAGGTGAGGGCATTCACCGTTACCTATTTTAATATATGTATATGGGGAGCACCGGCCACACTGGGACTTTTCGGACTGAACGGGTGGTTTATCGGGATGCAGAATTCGCGCGTCCCCATGGCCATTGCCATCACCCAGAATGTGGTCAACATTCTGGCTTCGCTATGTTTTGTCTTTGGCTTGGGCATGAAGGTGGAAGGTGTTGCACTGGGCACGCTCATCGCACAGTGGTGCGGATTCCTGATGGGGGTGTTTTTGTGTTTGCGTTATGTCGATATGTCGTTATTTCGATTGTTTAAAGGCCGGACGGTTTCTGGGAAGAGCTTGTTTGACCGGCAGTCGATGCTGCGTTTCTTCGAAGTAAACCGCGACATATTCTTCCGCACGATATGTATCGTCAGCGTGATGCTGTTCTTCACGTCGGCCGGTTCCTGGCAGGGGGAGGTTATCCTGGCTGTGAATACGCTGCTGATGCAGCTCTACCTGTTGGTGAGCTATGTCATGGACGGCTTTGCCAATGCCGGCGAAGCCTTGAGCGGAAAATACTATGGGGCAGGCGACAGGTCTTCGCTGCGGCTGACTGTCCGCCGTCTGTTTGTTTGGGCGACGTTGATGGCAACAGGTTTTACCGTGGTCTATGTGCTTGGGGGGAAACCGTTTTTAGGATTGCTGACCGACGAACCTTCGGTGGTAGAAGCTTCGGCTGATTATGTATGGTGGGCGTATCTCATACCCTTTGTCAGCATGGGGGCATTCATGTGGGATGGTATTTTCATTGGCCTTACGGCCTCACGCCAAATGTTGCAGTCGATGTTTGCGGCTGCAGTCACGTTTTTCGTTTTTTATTACCTGCTGCACCCGTCATTGGGTAATCACGGGCTGTGGGCTGCCTTTCTCGCTTTCTTGCTGGTGCGTGGCGGGGTGCAGACTTGGCTCTATCGCAGGGGCATTTGAACGGTGCGACCGTTCAACAACTGACGGCATCGCCCTTTTGGTTATGCATCGGCAAAGATTTTACCGTCGTTGAGGTTTACCTGAAGTTTTGTGTATTCGCTATGGAAATCGTTTTTCAGGCGATTCAAGTATCTGCGGCATTCCCATTGGCACATGGGAAGATCGTGCAGCAGATAGTTTCCGCATGTCTCGGGAGTAGTCGCAGGCACTTCCGTCTGTGTGAGAATCCATTCCAGGCACTCGATGGTCAGTTGGCGCATATCCTCGACGGTGTAGTTGCCTGTCATAATGATGTACATTCCCGTCAGACAGCCCATTGGGCCGACATAGACGACGTCTTCCTTTGCCTGAGAATTGCGAAACCATGTCGCCATCAGGTGTTCTATGCTGTGTATCGCCGCAGGTGCTATGGCCGGTTCGTGGTTGGGTTCCGTGATGCGCAGGTCGAAAGTAGTGAAACCTTTATCTTCGCGTGACACATAGATACCTGGTTTAAGGTTCGTGTGGTCGATGGTGAAACTTTTAATGACTTCCATAAAAATGATAAGTGAGTTAGAGTGATTCTATGAAATTGCGGGTGATTTGGAAAGAATTTTCGGCTATCGTTGACCAGAAGTTATGGTACATGGACGCATCAGTGTCGCGCAATGGGATGTCGCTGATGATGCGGAACGAGATAAACGGAATGTTGAAGATGTGGCAGGCCTGGGCAATGGCTGCCGATTCCATGTCGACGGCCTTTGCCTCGGGAAATTTCCCGATAATCTCGCGCATCTTTTCCTTGGAATCGACAAACCAGTCGCCCGTGACCGTAAGTCCCTCGTGAAGTGACAGTTGACGGGTGGTAAGTGATAGTTCACCTGCTTTTTCCAGAAGCATGGGGTCGGCTTGGAATCGTGCCGGCATTCCCTGCACCTGGCCGTAAACAGTGGAACCGTCGATGGCCGTTCCGCAATAAACATCATGGTAGGCGATTTCACGGCCCACCACCACGTCCTGTACGTTGATGTCGTCGCCGTTGCCACCGGCGCAGCCGCTAGAGATGATGACGTCGGGCCGATGACGGCGAATCATCTCTGTTGTTCCGATGGCGGCATTCACCTTGCCGATACCGCATTTCTCTACTATAACATGGTTGTTGTCGAAAAGATGCTGCAACTGTTGCAGCTCTTTGTCCATAGCTACGATAACTCCAATTTTCATGTCGAATAATATTAATTTCTGCAAAAGTAATAATTATTTGAGAAAAAACAATTATTTTTGCATTCAAAATTAAAAACTGATAGTACACAGTACTTCAAATTAATCTTAAAAAGACAAGATGAAAACGATTAAGAAAATTCTGCCGGAGGTGTTGGTTCTCGTCTTCTTCGCCTTGATTTCGTTTGCCTATTTCTTTCCTGCAGACATTGAAGGGAAGATCTTGTATCGCCACGATTCGTCGGCCGGTGTAGGTGCCGGTCAGGAGCAAATGCAATACAGGGAACGAACGGGCAAGATGACGCGCTGGACCAACTCCCTTTTCAGCGGTATGCCAACCTATCAGATGGCTCCGTCGTATAGCAGTACGAAACCATTGGTGCAGGCCGTCAATGCCTATCATCTCTGGTTACCGGAGAACGTGTGGTATGTGTTTGTATATCTGCTGGGCTTCTATATCCTGATGCGGGCATTCGATTTCCGCCGCTGGATGGCGGTGCTGGGTGCCATCGTGTGGGCATTCTCGTCCTATTTCTTTATCATCATTGCAGCCGGCCACATCTGGAAAGTATGGGCGCTGGCCTATCTGCCGCCGATGATAGCGGGCATTGTGCTTGCCTATAGGGGTAAATACCTGTGGGGATTGCTTCTGACGGCCATTTTTGCGGCCTTCGAGGTGAATGCCAATCATGTGCAGATGACCTACTATTTCCTGTTCCCCATTTTGTTTATGGTCATCGCCTATTTGGTGGAAGCCATCCGGCAGAAGAGAATGGCACACTTCCTGAAGGCAACCGGCGTGTGCGTGGCAGGTGCCCTGATAGCCATTGCCCTGAATATTTCTAACCTCTATCATACGTGGGAATACGGGCAGGAGTCGATGCGAGGAAAAAGTGAGCTCGTGAAGAAAAACTCCGCCAACCAGACTAACAGCGGACTGGATCGCGACTATATCACCCAGTGGAGCTATGGCATTGACGAAACATGGACGCTCCTGGTGCCAAATGCCAAGGGTGGAGCTTCGGCTCCCCTTTCGGAAAACAAGACGGCCATGCAGAAGGCTAATCCTGAGTTTATGCAGGTTTATGAGCAGTTGGGCCAGTATTGGGGCGAACAGCCGATGACAGCCGGTCCTGTCTATGTGGGTGCTTTCGTGCTGATGCTGTTCATTCTCGGTCTCTTCATTGTCAAGGGACCGATGAAGTGGGCACTGCTGGCCGCTACCATTCTCAGTATAATGCTTTCGTGGGGTAGGAATTTTATGGGCTTTACCGACTTTTTCATCGACTATGTGCCCATGTATGCCAAGTTCAGGACCGTGGCCTCGATTCTTGTCATTGCCGAGTTCACCATCCCGCTGCTTGCCATGCTGGCACTAAAAGAGGTCATGGGTAATGGTCAGCAAACCACCAACACCCAACACCCAACACCCGTCACCAAATATATATTTATCTCGTTCCTGCTTACGGGCGGCATTGCCTTGCTCTTTGCGCTGATGCCACAGGTGTTCTTCAGCAGCTTTGTCTCTTCACAGGAAGCTCAGGCACTGCATCAGCTGCCTCAGGAGTATGTGGCTCCGATTCTCAATAATCTGACCGAAATGCGCAAGGCCGTGTTCACTGCCGATGCCTGGCGCTCATTCGCCGTTATCCTGATAGGCACCGTTTGCCTGCTGCTGTTCATAGCCAAGAAACTGAAACGCGAATATATGGTTGGTGCCATCATCGTGTTGTGTCTTATTGATATGTGGCAGGTGAACAAGCGCTATCTAAACAACGACATGTTTGTGCCTAAGAGCGAGCGCGAAGCCGCACAGCAGCTGACCAAGACCGATGAGTTTATCCTGCAGGACAAGAGCGACTGCGGTAACTATCGCGTACTGAACCTTTCGAAGAGTACGTTCAATGAAAACGAGACGAGCTATTACCATAAGAGCATCGGCGGCTATCACGCTGCCAAGTTGCGCCGCTATCAGGAACTGATAGATGCTTACATTGCACCTGCGATGCAAGGACTGATGAGCGCCGTGGCTGCGGCTCAGGGCGAAATGGCCCAGGTCAAGGGCGATAGCATCTGGCCCGTGCTCAACATGCTTAACATGCGCTATGTCATCATGCCTTTGCAGAATGGCGAGACCGTTCCACTGAACAACCACTATGCGCTGGGCAATGCCTGGTTCGTGGACCGCCTGTCGTATGTGGACAATGCCAATCAGGAGTTGGATGCCCTGGGCAAGATGAACCTTCGCCACGAGGCAGTGGCCGACAAGAAATTCGAACAGCAACTGGGAAAGGCCGTAGAACAAGGCAACAGCACGAGTACGGTGACACTGACCGCCTACGAGCCTAACGAACTGAAATACGACGTTAATGCTGCCAAGGGTGGCGTGCTGGTATTCTCAGAAATCTATTATCCTGGCTGGACGGCAACTATCGACGGAGAACCGGTGGAAGTGGGACGCGTGAACTATGTGCTGCGTGCCATCCAGTTAAAACCCGGCCAGCATAAAGTGGTGCTGCAGTTCTTCCCAAAGAGTGTTGACGTCACCGAGACTATAGCCTATATTGCCTATTTCGTTCTTTTGCTGGTCATTCTGCTGGTTGCTTATATGGAATGGAAGAAGGCTAAGGGCAAAGAGACCCCGGATAAAGCATAAGGAATCATGAAGAAACTCTTGTCGTTGCCGCCTAATCTCGTCGGGTGCTTTCATCAGGTAACCGGACTATCAAAAGATGAATATTTCTGCACCAACGATCCCGTGGGCCACAAATTGGGCTCGGGTGGAGGAACGGCATGGCTGCTGCGGCAGGCTTATGGCGCTTCGCAAAATGATAATGGCAAATCGGATGCTGAGGCATTCGGCCAATGGTTAGGTCGGGAAAAGCGAATACTGCTGCATGCCGGAGGCCAGAGCCGGCGCCTGCCTTCATACGCTCCTTCGGGCAAAATCCTGACACCTGTTCCTGTATTCCGGTGGGAGAGGGGACAGCGTCTTTCCCAAGACTTGCTTTCCCTGCAGGTGCCGCTCTACGAGCAAATAATGGAGGCGGCACCCGATGATATCCATACGATGGTGGTGAGTGGCGATGTGTATATCCGTGCTACTAAGCCCCTGCAGAAAATACCGGATGCCGATGTGATATGCTATGGTCTTTGGCTTGGACCGGAAATCGCAAAAGACCATGGCGTGTTTGTCTCCTCGCGTGAGCATCCTTCATCGTTGGAGTGCATGCTGCAGAAACCGAGCGTTGAGACGTTGAATGCCTTGCTGAAAGACCATTTCTATCTGACCGATATCGGCATCTGGCTGTTCAGCGACCGTGCTGTGGAACTGCTCATGAATCGTTCAACCGAAAATGGCAAGACGGTTGAATACGACATGTATGGAGAATTTGGCCTGGCGCTAGGCACCCGCCCCACGGTCATCGATGAGGAGATAAATAAACTGAAAGTGGTGATACTTCCCCTCCCCGGCGGCGAGTTCTATCATTTCGGAACTTCCCGTGAACTGATATCCTCGATGGTTACCATCCAGAATCTGGTGAACGACCAGCGCAGGATTATGCATCACAGTACCAAGCCTCATCCGTCGATGTTCGTGCAGAATGCCATTACCGACTACAGACTCACTTCCGAGAATACAAACGTCTGGATAGAAAACAGTCATGTAGGCGCACATTGGAAACTTACCCACGACCATGTCATTACGGGCGTTCCCGAAAACGATTTCCATGTAAGTCTTTCACCCGGTCAATGCGTTGACGTGGTTCCTATCGGTGAGCATTCATGGGCTGTTCGCTGTTATCATATCGACGACAAGTTTGCCGGTGCTGCCCAGCAGGAGAAACGTTTCCCCGTTGTTGACAGCGTGGAAAAGATAGGCAAATGCATCATCCAAAGCCCTCCCCCCTCAGGGGGAGTAGGAGAGGGGGTTGATTCCTATATTTCCGCCGAAGACATCTCTAATCGTGCAAATATCTATCGGCTGGTAGCCCAGCGCCGTGCTTTCCGTAAAAAAAACTGGCCGATGCTGGCCGAGAACTGGCAGCACAGCATCTTCTATCAGTTAGACCTCGAAGATGCCGCCCGCGATTATCGGGAGATGGGGCTTCAGTTGCCTGCTGAGTTGCCCGAAGACGCTCCTTTGCTCACCCGCATCCACGATGCCATGTTCCGCAACGAGTCTGCCAGGGCATTCTCTTTGTTGCAGAAAGGACTTACCCGTCAGGTGCTTACGGAGAAACAGTCTCCTCGTATGTCGGTCTATAGTGATCAGATAGTGTGGAGCCGTTCGCCGGTGCGCATCGACATCGCAGGCGGTTGGACTGATACGCCTCCTTATTGTCTGATGGAAGGCGGAACGGTGGTAAATCTCGCCATCGAACTGAACGGACAGCCGCCTTTACAGGCCTACGTGCGTCCGGCCAAGGACTACCATATTATTCTTCGCAGTATCGATTTAGGAGCGATGGAGAAGATAACCACCTACGAGGAACTGTCTGATTTCCGACAGGTGGGCTCTCCGTTCAGCATTCCCAAGGCTGCCCTGGCACTGGCAGGTTTCCATCCTGATTTCTCCGCCGAGCGCTTCAGTTCTCTGAAGCAACAGCTGGAGGCCTTTGGCTGCGGAATAGAACTCACCCTGTTGTCGGCCATTCCTGCCGGAAGCGGACTGGGCACGAGCAGTGTGCTGGCTGCTACTGTACTTGGAGCGCTGAACGACTTTTGTGGTCTGGCGTGGGACAAGAATGAGATAGGCCATCGCACCCTGGTGCTGGAACAACTGCTCACGACGGGCGGCGGATGGCAAGATCAGTTTGGAGGAATTCTTCAGGGAGTGAAACTGCTGCAGACGGAGCCGGGTTTCGGTCAGAATCCGACAGTGCGCTGGTTGCCCAACGACCTATTTACGCAACCGGAATACCAGGCCTGTCACCTGCTATATTATACAGGCATCACGCGTACGGCAAAGAAGATATTGGCAGAGATTGTGAGCCGTATGTTCCTCAATCATCACGACGAACTGCGGCTGCTGCGTGCCATGCGCAACCATACCATGGATATGTACGAGGCTATCCAGCGTGCCGACTTCCGGCAGATGGGGCAGCTCGTTCGTCATACTTGGCAGCAGAACCAGCTAATAGACAGTGGCACGAATCCTGCAGAAGTAGAGGCAATTACTCGGCAGATAGACGATTTGTGCCTGGGTTATAAACTTGGCGGTGCCGGTGGTGGCGGCTATCTCTATATGGTAGCGAAAGACCCCGATGCAGCCGTTCGTGTGAGGCAGATATTGAACAATGCCCCCACCAATGGCAACGCCCGCTTCGTTGATATGACGCTAAGCACCAAGGGACTGCAGGTCAGCCGAAGTTAATGTATCCACCATCACCTAACACCCATCACCTAACACCCATGTATACATATAAATATCCACACCCGGCAGTAACAGTAGACTGCATCGTATTCACCAGCGACGACAAGGTGCTGCTCATTCAGCGAAAGAACGAACCTTGTAAAGGTCAGTGGGCTTTCCCCGGCGGTTTTATGAATATCGACGAAACCGCCGAGCAGGCTGTAGTACGTGAATTGGCAGAAGAGACTACCATCCAGTTGGACGAGACAGAAGTATTTCAGATTGGCGCTTATACGGCTGTCGACCGCGACCCTCGCGAACGCGTCATTACCATTGCCTATTTCGCTGAGATTGAAAAGGAAGTGAAGGTCGTAGGCTCCGACGATGCAGCGCGTGCACAGTGGTTCCCGTTAGATGCCCTTCCCCCTTTAGCCTTCGATCATGCTGAAATCCTTCTCGATGCCAAACTGATCAGAAGTAATGATTGTATTTAATGGAACACAGAATTCACAGAAGAACACAAAAGCATTCGCTAAGATGTCTTTCGGAAAAGAACAAAAATCACAGAATCCTGACTCCAAGTTTTGTGACTTTCGTTCAGCCAAGTGCAATGCTTATTTGTGTGTTTTGTGAATTTTGTGTTCTAAAAAATGAAATGATACTATGGAATTCCGGACTACGGTAGAAATAGAAAAGCCCCAGTGGCAGATAGCCCCCGCAGCGCGAGTGCTCTGCGTAGGCTCCTGCTTTGCCGACCACATAGGACAGCTGTTTGCCGACGAGCATTTCCCCACCACTGTTAATCCCTATGGCGTGATGTATAATCCGGCCAGCATTCTTCACACGGTGGAGAGGGTAAAGAGCGGACTGCAGGGCGGGCGGAGTTACGACGTGGCGATTCTTACGCTGGGCACCAACCATGTCTACATAGAAAAGGAAACGGGGCAGATTGTAGACAACTGCCAGAAGCGTCCCCAGGCGTTATTCATCGAGAATAAGCTCACTGTAGAGGAATGCGCTGGTTATCTGCGCCAGTCAGTAGCGCTGCTTCACCGATGGAATCCCTCGATGAAAATCATGCTTACCGTCAGTCCCATCCGCTATCGCAAGTATGGCTATCACGGCAGTCAACTCTCGAAGTCAACGTTGCTGCTGTCCATCGAAGAGCTATTGAATGATTCTTCACTCTTCACTTTTCACTTTTCACTTTATTATTTCCCCGCCTACGAAATAGTGAACGATGAGCTTCGCGACTATCGCTTCTATGCCCCCGACATGCTTCACCCCACTGCCCAGACTGTGGAATACATCTGGCAGCGGCTGGTGGAAACCTGTTTTTCGGATGCCGCAAAACAGTATCTCGAAGAGTGGCAGCCATTGAAACGCGCACTTGCCCACCGGCCCTTCAACCCCGAGAGCGAAGAGTACCTTCAGTTTATGGAAGTGACGCGAAACCAGTTGAAAGCTTTCGAAACCAAATGGAAGGTACCGTCAGAACACACTTTTTGTCATACAAAACCATAATAGACCATGCCACGTAAGACAAACGGAATGCCCTTTGAAATCCATCCTTCGCCAAAGAAGGCAGAGAATGGGAAGAATATATTATATGTACGCCCGCGAAGCAGACAGAAAATCACCATGGAACAGCTGGACGACTATTGCGCCAACCGTTGCGCTCTGCGACCGGGAGAACTGACACGTGCCTTTCAGGCCTTCATCGAAGCCACGGGCTACTACCTGTCCGAAGGCTATCGCGTAGAGACACTCATCGGCTCCTTTGCTCCCAAGATAGGCCTGAGGCGCGAACTGACTGACCCCGACGAGGTGAAGACCACCGATGTGCTGTTCGAGGGCATCGAATACAAATCGGTGAAAGAGTATGAAAAGTCGGTACTCTCCAATTTCCGCGGCTTCCGGCGCGCCAACAATCCCAACGTGCAGCAGTTGATGGCCGACGAAGATCACCTGAACAAAGCACTGCAGGCAAATCTCGAGCGTTATCACGGTTATGTGACGGCCCGTAGTTTCGCCCATTCGGCCAACATCACCTACTACTCCGCCCGCAAGCAACTCGACAAGTGGTGTGAAGGAGAACATCCGCGCCTGTTAAAGACGAAGCAAGGGCAGGAATATATCTACACGGAAATATAGTGCTTTTTAACTTCATTGTTGGTCTGGCCATAGAGTTGATAGACTAGGGGGCGATTTCGGATTCTAAGGCAGAGGTGGCTCTTGACTTTTTTCATTCAAATTCACCCTGCCTTCCAATAGAATACTTCATCTTCCTTTAGGTTTGGATTCCCTACAATAGTTCTAACGTAGTCATCGATAAGATGACGCCAATCGTTAGGTCTCATATTGATATACCTTTCTCCAAACTGTTTGATACAAACAGAAGTGATGCTTTTCATCATCGTGCCCCCATCCATCTCCATCATGTTATGAATTAGCCGTTTGACATCGCCATCTGCATTGATATCTTTCAGTACGGTAGCATCTGATTGAAAACGGATACTCTGGGCTTTATGCTTACCACTACGTTTTGAGGCAACGGCGGGCTTTATCTCTGTTTTAACATCATGTGTTGAGAGCATTTCTTTAAGTTCCTCTATTGTAAAGGGCGGGTCTTTACGGTGCAGCATATAGTGGCAATTCGGACAAACAGGTGCCAAATCATTGTCAACGTCCAATTTGTATTCTTTTCCGATGGAGGAGATAGGAGTCAGATGATGCACATGAATAAACCCTTTTCCAATTTCTCCATAGGTCGCTTCAAAGTCTTTGCCACAAACCGAGCACCGGTAGCCTTTCTTTGCCACACATTCTCTTCGGGCCTTCTGATTTCGTTCATACTTGTTGGCCATCACTTTTATCAGCGCTCCTTCATATAGAGTTTCGTCATCTTCAGGGTAATCCACATCATAGACGTCTTCATTGACCTTCTCGTAGGGATTTAGCAAGAAGTCGAGCAGCTCTCCTGAACAGCCTTGAACTCCCTGTAGATTACCCTTCAGCCCATGCTCGTGCAAATGATGCAGGGAGAGAATATCGTCGGAATATGTTTCAAGGAGTTTGAATCTTATGTACTGATACATACCAAGTCCACTATAGTAGAGGTCTTTGTCTGTCCAAAAACGTTCTTGGTCGAAATGAACATCTTCGTCTATTTTCACCTTGACCACCTCCATCCGATATCGGATGCTATGATAAGGTTTAGAGATATAGATAAACACAATATCACCTATGGCGAAGTTGTTCGACTGTCGCCAATCTACCAATCCGTCTTGTGCCTGGATGGCATCGCCGATACGGAATGTGCTAGTGTTGCTTGGTACTATCCAGTATTTCATTTTCTTTTCTGTCTGAGTGTTCTACCGTCGCATTCCAGTTCAGTAGCCCCCTTAAGGTTGTCGATTAATTCCATTCGGTTGATTTTAAGTAAGCGTGCTTTGCTACTATTGGGAAATTTATTAAAGAACGGATTATTTGTGAAATACCAGGTCATCTTGCTAATCTTAAAATCACTGGATAATTCGCTATGAATCTGCAAGATTTTAGTTCTCGCACATTGTACAAAAACCAAATCGAGTCCATATTCGCAAACACAAATGAAGTGATTTTTCCTTTCTTGGTCTGTTGCCTCCACTTCTTTGCCTTTGTCTATCTTAACTGTTATGTGCCTGCCATGTTTTGTATTGATAGCATTCATTATCTTCAAGAATACCTCTCCATGTGGGGAAGTATCCTTGACTCGATAATAAGTGATATAGTAGTGTATCATTTCGTGAAGTATTGTGTCCTTCACGATTTCTTCTTCCATATCATAAACAGTACTGATTTGCAATTTCATCTCATAGGGTATTTCTGTGCCATATTCATCGACACGTTTCCTATATTTGAATACTCCCATAAAACTACGTGCATGACATTCCTCAACAGGAAGAAGAGGAAGTTTACCTTCGAAACAAAGGTCGTTAAACTCCTTGAAGATTCTATTGATAAATTCTACAGTTGCTCTCATTCTCAAATGCTTTCTTCAAGTGCATCCCAGTTATCCGTTGCTGATTGGAATTTCAACACCCGTTTTAGTTTATATACTACGTGCCACTGGCATACCTCCATTTCCTGTTCCTCTGTCTCATCAAGAGACTTGTCAACGATGATGTCACGACCATGAAGCAACACTTTCTTGTCATCTCCAAGAAGGTCTCCTTCCTCGTTGAACTCTTGCACAGGATATACTTCCCATTTCTCTGGTTCGGTCAGTTCTATCAGCATAAACGAATTCCCAGTACTATCGCTCTTGTTCAGAAGCAGATAACGATATGGACGAAGCTCATAGGGGAACTCAGCATTGTTGAATGAATAGACACCAAAACTGATGTCAGCACCAGCCTTCTCCACCAATTTTCCATCACCTATTTCATCCACTTTGATAAAACGCTTAGCTGTGTTCTCAGTGATGGGCTTTGAGAACGTTTTTAGTTCTTCATCGCTATACTCAGTTCCTTCTGGTCCGTATGTCTCTTCTAAGTAGTCGCCTACCCTCAATCGCAATACATCATTGATGCTAATGTTTCCCAAGAAATCTTGCAGCGGGAATACAGATATCCACTTTTTCCTGTCGGGCTCAATGGCATACATAACTGGCTTTAAGTCATTCTGCATCACGAGCACAGGCCAATAAAACGGAGTGCCGGACCAACCGATGTACTCCCCTGCCGAGTTAGTCCATCTCTCTCCTTCTTTTGTTTTACTTCCATTCTCACGAATGAACATAATAACGGGTCGGCCAACCGCTTTAAATCTTGAAGGTGCTGTATCGCTATGGCCATCATCAGGGGCATCCACCCAGTAACCATTTTCACGAATACGGCTGACATTACGGTTGGTACGATGTAAAGCCCATACCTTTCCGTCGCTATTGACAGTACTGTATTCCAGAGCACAGAGCAACTCTTTCAAGTCACTCTTATAAGCAACGTTCTCATGTTCTTTATCATAAATATAGGTTTTACCTATCTGCTCTATGATACTGATAACTAATTCCTTGTCCATTTCAAAGAAACCATCTTGGTCTTGCTCATGATAATGGGGCGATGTTGTAATCATCGCATCAATCTTTTCCACAATACGCCCTATTTGAGTTTTCGTGCCAGGCCAGATACCTACGGGGAGAATACGCTTCTTTGGCTTCAGAGTCAAAGCATTCGATGCCTGAATCTTCTGAGCTGCGCAGGGTTGGATGTTTTTGCTGAATCCTACAAAGGTTGGGTAATCCTCCGTATCATACTTCCCTTGTTCCAGCCAGTCACGCAACTGGTTGTCCAAGTCGTTCATCTTCTTCAGGATAGTATAAATCTCCTCACTTGTAAACAAGCGAGTTACTGCCATATCGTTCAGGGGACGAGCACCATACATGCGGGCATGTTGCAACACGGTATCCTGTTGGAAATTACCCGGATTACGTCCATAGAAGAAAAGGAGCATATTCTTGATGGTGATACCGCGATCCAGAATACTGCCACCAATAAAGATGTTTACAGTAGCCTTCTGTTTAAGTTCACCATTCTCGTCCAAAGGCAATTGCTCATCAGAATTTACAATCTTGACTTTGCTGTCTTCTTCTTTGAAAATTCTCCTGATTTCATTGATGACTGCATCCTTAGTTGGAACTTCCACATCCACGAGCCCTTTAGCACGGCCTTTCTGATTCGATTCTACAAAATCCTCGTAACAAGAATCTATGGCTGTCCATATACGCAAATCGGTCTGGTCGTTTTCTATAATACACCGTGCCAAGTCTTTTAGTAGACGATTTACAATTTTGTCCTGCCACACGTGTTTGTTCTTGTCTACTTCAACATGGAGTATGGCGCTTGACTTATAGATGCGTCCTCGCTCATTCTCTTGAATGACACGAATGGCCGTTGCAACAAAGAAAGAGACAATAGCGTAAGTCAAATCGTACAAGTTTTTCGAGGCTATACCACTATTGATGTAACGTTTGTCTTCTTTGCCTAAAATGTCAAGGCACTTAACGGAGACAGGATGATATAGGTGGCTATACATAGAATCCTGATCTTCCGACTCTTCAAAATACTGTTTTCCACCAATATAGGCAGCATGTGTTGGCACGATTGATGTAAATCGGGGCTTGAATGCCTTTACAGTCATACCATTCAGATACAGTTCACCACCAGGTTGTAGAAACAGACAATAGGGTGTAGCTGTCACTTGCAGATAACGGCAGTATGCCGGTACTTTCCTAAAATCGTCAATCTGTTGAGCAATCTTTGCCAATTTTTTGTCCTTTACTTGGGGTATGATGTTACCCTCATTGTCCATCTTTTTCTCCTTCTGAACATTCTGATAGTTACGACTGGCAAAGTCTGCCTCATCGTCAACAATCAAAACCTTCTTCTCCTTCAGGAAAGGACTATATACTTCAAATAGTTTAGTGAGTGCATTTAGATTGTCAGTCTGCTTCTTACAAACAATGATAGACTTAGACTTGTCTACATAGGCCTTAATCATTCCATTACGAATATCGCCCATTATGTCGTAAATCTCTACGATTGGTTTATCAGAAACAACACCCGTATATCTGAATGGAGCAAAATCCTTTGCCAAACGTTGTTCTGTTTGTCTTGCCAAAGCAATTGTAGGTTTTGTCAAAACAATAGCAATGTCAATGCCTCTGTCAAAGGCCAGTCCGATGATGTTCTCGAATGTGTCTGTCTTACCACATTGTATTTTACCAAGCAATAATCCTGGTTCTTCTGCCTTGGGACCTTCTTCCATTAGCTTGTCAACAGAAACTTCTACACATTTCTGTTTCTCAGCAGATACAGGGAATTTTGACTGAGCTTTAAGCGTATCGTAAATAGGTGTATCACTTTGGGCTACACCGCCATTCTCAAATAGAAGTTTCTGAGCCTTAGCCCAGTCTGGTACTGGTTTGCCCATCATTTCAAATGCTTTAATAAAAGCATTACACTCTTCGAGTGATTTGAATTTAATTTCTTCCATAGTTATTTTTTTCTTTTAAATGTTCTACATAACTTTCAATAATCTTGTGTGAATCCATGTCTTTGCTAAAGCACATCATGTTCAGATCAAGCGGATGATCTGCAAACTGCTTCATCAGATTTCTTAAGTCCTCTTCTTTTCTTTGATAGATCCAGTTGTTTCGAATCCACATTCCAAGAGAGAAATGGACATCAACGGCTGCATCTTCATCTTCCAAAAAGAAACGTTTGTCTTCTTCGCTCAGTTCCTTGTCTAAAAGAGAAAAGCATGCTTCTTTTGTCTTAGGTATCAGTTTTTTACTCATAATGTCAACTATTTCATTTCTAACACTTTAGTTGACTCTTCGCCAAATTGAGAAACCACACGGACGGCGATTTTCTTGCCCTGCTCATAGGGGATTGGCTCGCTCTTAAAGTCATAGAGCGTATCCCATATTTCATCATTGAACTCCAGACGAAGTGTGCGCTCAGCCTTTTTCTTGGCAAGGTCTTTGGCAACCGTATCGAGGCCTTTGCGCCAGGCTTTGAAGTCATCCTTACTGCCACCACAAAAGTGGATGCTGCGTACCTTGAAGAGACTACCCGTATAGTTGTCGTCCATCTCCCAATA
>JAEEGJ010009292.1_pt1 | contig 26432 bp, 21 predicted proteins | sample 8958761 | NCBI WGS metagenome assembly JAEEGJ01 (sample SAMN16246546, study PRJNA631951) | gut metagenome | biome: gut microbiome; feature: rumen; material: RS-attached | host: Bos | place: Iran: Karaj | collected 2018-10 | reverse complement strand
TCGTCGCATTCGTCGAAAGCAAGGAAGGTGTGGATGGCCTCATTCACGTGTCCGACATGTCCTGGACCAAGAAAATCACTCACCCGAACGAAATGGTCAAGAAGGGCGACAAGGTCGAATGCGTCGTGCTCGCTGTCGATAAGGAAAAGCGCCGCATTTCTCTGTCCATGAAGCACCTCACCGAAGACCCGTGGGATTCTATCGAAACCACGTTCCCGGTGGATTCCGAAGTGAAGGGCAAGATTGTCCGTATGCTCGACCGCGGCGTCGTGGTTGAACTCAACGACGGTATCGAAGGCTTCATCCCGGTCTCCAAGCTCACCGCTGAATACATCAAGGTTCCGGCCGATGCATTCAAGGTTGGCGACGAAGTCCCGGCTGTTGTGACCGAGATCGACCAGAACAACCGCAAGATCTACCTCTCCGTGGTGGACTACTTCAAGAACCGCGAATCCGCAGAACTCAAGGCTTGGATGGATTCCCACAAGCCGGGTGAATCGGGTACGACGATTGGCGAAGCTGCCGCTCCGAAGAAGAAGGCTACCAAGAAGAAGGCAGAAAAGCCGGCCGAAGACGCCGCTCCTGCTGAAGAAGCCAAGTAAGATCTCTTACTCGTATTGAAAGTCCCGCGGGCATTAGCCTGCGGGATTTTTGCATTTTGAGGTAGCGCGAGGGGTGGATTCGCTGGTGCCTTGATTTTACCATATTTTGTTTAATTTGTACGAAATTATGCAGGCCAAATTGCGACAAACGCCCCCTTTGGTCTGTTTTTTCGGCAAAAAGCGAGTTCGTGCGGGCCGGGCGCGCCATCGGGAAGGGTGAATCCGCCCTAGTTTTTCTATCTTGCACTATATGAATCTTGCCGGAAAGAAAATCCTTCTGGGTGTCTCGGGCGGTATCGCGGTCTACAAGAGCTGCGAACTTTTGCGCCTGCTGCAGAAGAAGGGCGCCGAGGTGCGCGTGTGCATGACGGAGGCCGCGACGGAGTTCGTGGCGCCACTTACGTTCGCAAGCCTCAGCAAGTGCCCCGTGTACCTGAAGAACGGTGCCGTGGAGGCGCGGCCTTTCCAGCATATTGATTTCCCGCGGTGGGCGGACCTCTACCTGGTGGTGCCCGCGACTGCGAACGTTATCGGGAAATTCGCCTGCGGTATCGCCGACGATCCGGTGAGCCTCTGCTTTATGAGCTGCACGTGCCCGCGCGTAATCGCCCCTGCGATGAACGTCGCGATGTACAATAGCCCGGCGGTCAAGCGCAACCTTGAGGTGCTGCGCGGGTTCGAAAGTACGACCGTGCTTGAATCGCCTGCGGGTGAACTTGCCTGTGGCGAGGTGGGGCAGGGAAGGCTTATGGAACCGGAAGAGATTGTGAAGTGGCTGGAAGCGAACAGTGTCATCCTGAGCGAAGCGCATTGCGCGGAGTCGAAGGATCTCCCTGCCGCGCCCAAAGCTCACGAACCGCCCGCGTTCCCTGTCGCGCAGGACATCGACCCGACTCTGGATGTTACACTTCCCGGTTACGGCAAGAAGGTGCTCTTGACGGCGGGCCGCACCGAAGAGGCGATTGACCCGGTGCGCTACATCAGCAACCGCAGCAGCGGGAAGACTGCAGTGGCGCTTGCTTCCGTGTTCTACGCGAACGGTTTCCAGGTCGAAGTCGTCGCGGGCCCGATGGAGGCGGCGTTCCCGGGCGGAGTCCAGGTGACCCGCGTTAGAAGCGCCCGGGATATGCACGACGCCGTGATGGAACGACTCGACCAGGCCGACGCCGTCGTGCATTGCGCGGCGGTAGCGGACTACCGCCCCGCCCACGCCGCCGATGCGAAAATCAAGGACAGCCGGAGCCAGCACACCATAGAGCTTGTGCCGAACCCGAACATACTTCGGGACTGCACCGCCGCACGCGCATCTCGCAACCAGAATGCCGGCGCATCCCATACCGGCAAAGAAGCGCCCTGCAATAAACAACAGGTCATCGTGGGCTTCGCGCTCGAGACCGACCACTTCAAGGAACACGCCGCCGAAAAACTCGCGAAGAGCGGCGCCGACGCCCTCCTGTTGAACGCCCCGGTCGCAAGCGATTCCGGATTCGGGCACGATTGCGTGCGCTACACGCTGGTGCGCCCCGGCATGGATGTGCCCGAAATGAAGATGGGCGGTAAGGTCGACCTGGCCCAGGAAATTGTCGCATTTGTTATTGATAAACTAAGAGTATCGCGGTGAGGGAAAATGCCGGAAGAATTTGACTTTGCTGAACTTCGCAAGTATCTCCGTGGGCAGATTGACATGGGGGATTCCGAGGTGTTCCTCGATGAACCGTGGACCCTCGTGAAGCGGGCCGCCCCGGCACCGTCCAGGCCGGCAATAAATACCGTGCCTTCCGTGCCCGCATCTGCGCAGTTCTCTCCCGTGACAAACAATCCCGCGGCAAACGTTTCTTTCGCTGCGACAAGCGCGCCTTCCGCGATAAACACGTCTGCGACAAGCGCGCCTTCCGCAAGCGCTTCGCTTGCAGGCGAATCTCCCGCCGCTTCGCTGTTCGCCCCGACGGGCGGCCTTGCGGCTCCGGCCGCCCGCCCGGTAGTCAAGAAGACAGCCTCCGCGTTCGAATCTGCGGAATCGCTCGACGCCTTCTATGCGGCCATCAAGTCCGACGTGGTCTACGCGAATGTCGGCGACCTCGCGCTCTACGAGGGCCCCGCGAACCCGAAGGTGCTGCTCCTGCTGCCTGCACCTCCGGCCCAAGGCGGCCCGTTCTTTGCCACCCCCGCGGGCGAGATGCTCGTGCGTCTCTTCGGTAGCCTCTCCATCCCGGCAGAATCGATCGGGGTCACGTTCTTCTACAAGGGGAGAACCGCGCGTAACATTCCCGCCCTGCTCGAGGCGACGCTCAAGAAGATGCTTGCGAAGGAACTCTCGTTCATCGCCCCCTCGGTCATGGTCACGTTCGGGGAACCGCTCTTTCACCAGGTATTCGGCAAGGGGAAGAATTTCGAGGAGCACGCCGGTACCGATATGGAATTTTCGGGCGTCAAGACGTGCTCGCTGGTCGATGCCTACGCCATGTCGCAGGATAAGCAGCTCAAGTGGGTTACCTGGAAGGTCCATATCCCGAAGAGCAGTTACTTCAAGGCGTAGCTCGCATACCGCAAGCCCGATAAAAATTATATTTCCTGTTGATTGTTATGCCAGAATTTGCAAAGGAAAATAATACTTACGAAGGTCGCCAGGTCCCGATGGATACCGATGCCGAGCGTTACTTGCTTGGTGGCATTCTCCGCGACCCGAATACGATTTCGCCCGCCATCGAGATGATTGCGGAAGACGACTTCTTTTACCTGGAACGCCACCAGTTGATTTGGCGTGCCATGAAGAACCTTTATAGCCGCGGTACGGCTATCGACATGCTCACGCTCCCGGCCGAACTCGAGTCAATGGGCAAGCTCCGCGAGGCGGGTAACCGCGAATACATTTTTGACCTGATGGAAAGCGTCGCTTCTGCGGCGAACGTGGAGTGGAACCTCGAGCACCTGCGCAACAAGCACGTGCTCCGCAAGCTCATCAAGATGTCGTCCGAAACCATAAAGCAGGCGATGGATGCGACATCGTCGCCGGACGAGGTCCTGCAATCTGCCGAACGTTCCGTGTTCGCGATTGCCGAAAAGCAGGTGAAGAACACGCTCCGCCCCATCGAGAAGTTCATGAGCCCGCTCCTGGAGCGCCTCACTACCCGTAGGGACGGCATGACCGGCGTGCCCACGGGCCTCAAGGACCTGGACGAACTCACGAACGGCCTGCAGAATTCGGACCTGATTATCCTGGCGGCGCGCCCCGGTGTGGGCAAGACGTCGTTCGCGCTCACGATTGCCGCGAACGCCGCTATCGATTACGGCAAGCACGTGGCGTTCTTCAGCCTCGAAATGGATGGCGTGCAGCTGGCCCAGCGCTTGCTGTGTTCCCGTTCCGGCGTCGACCAGAGTAAGCTCCGCAACAACAAGTTGAACTCGGACGAGATGAACCAGCTGGTGGCACATGTGGGGCCGATCAACCAGGCTCCGCTGTTCGTGGATGACAACGCCGACCTCGGCATCATGGAACTCATGAGCAAGGCCCGAGACCTCAAGCGCAAGGGCGAACTCGATATGCTGATTATCGACTACCTGCAGCTGATGAAGACGGGCAACGAGGAAAACCGTGCCGTCGCCATCGGTGCGATTTCGCGCGGCCTCAAGATTTTGGCGAAGGAACTGCAGATTCCGGTCATCGCGCTTGCCCAGTTGAGCCGTAAGGTCGAAGAGAAGGGCCGCGACAGGCCCCAGCTCAGTGACCTTCGCGAATCGGGCTCTATCGAACAGGATGCCGATATGGTGTGGTTCGTGGAACGCCCCTACGTGCGCACCCACAAGGAAGAAGAAAAGAACAAGGCGGAACTCATCGTGGCGAAGCACCGTAACGGTTCGGTGAGGGATATCCCGCTCACGTTCATTCCCGAATGCACTACGTTCAAGGACGGTTTCGACGATTCCGGGATGGTTGGCGGAGAGGAACAGGATTACAGTTACGGCGACGACGCCTCGTTCTCGGGCCCCTCTGACTTTGGAGGGTATTAGCGATGCCCTTGCTGCTCAGGCCCATTGCGTGGATAGGTCGCGTCATCGTGGATGGCATCTCGAGCATTGGCGAGGTGCTGTGCATATTGCTGTTGACGCTCAAGCAGATGCCTCACGTGTTCAAGAACCCCGATCTTGTCGTGAAGCAGATGGTTTCCATCGGCGTGTCTAGCCTTCCGCTTTTGTTTGTGACGTCCATCTTTACCGGCATGGTGGCGACCGTTTGCGCCGAGTTCGAGTTCCAGAACCTGGTGGCCGACAAGTTTGTGGGTACTGCCGCCTGCAAGATGGTGCTTATCGAACTTGGACCCCTGCTTACGGCTATCGTGCTTTCGGGCCGCGTGGGCAGTGCCGTTGCCGCCGAACTTGGCAGCATGAAGGAGAAGGAGGAACTCGCGGCCTACACGGTGCTCGGTCTTGAGCCCTACCGCTACCTCGCCCTCCCGCGCTTTGTCGCCTTCATGACGATGATCCCGTGCCTTACCGCGATTTCGAATGCTCTCGCGCTTATCGGTGGCTGGATCGTGTGCGTGCTTGGCCTAGATATTACTACGTACACTTACACTACCGGCATGCAGTACCTGTTCGATTCCATGGACCTTTGGTCGGGCATGATAAAGTCGCTCGTGTTTGGCGTGATTATTTTTGTGCTGGGCTACTACCACGGGATTAACGCCCAGGCCGGCGCCCGCGGTGTGGGGCTTGCGACCATGAACGTCGTGGTCTCGAGCTGCCTCATGATTCTGATTTCTGACTTCATTCTCGATGCCATCATGTTCTTCTAGTTTTGCAGGTGATATATGCCAAACGTAAAGATTGACCCGAACGACATTGCCATCAGGCTCAAGGGACTCAAGAAATCCTTCGGCCCGCAGACCGTTCTCGAGGACGTGAACCTCGATATCCGGCGCGGCGAGACGATGGTCATCATCGGAAAGTCCGGTGGTGGAAAGTCGGTTATTCTTAAGCACATGATTGGCCTCTTGCAGCCCGATGGTGGCGAAGTGTCCGTCGACGGCGTGACCATCAGTACCCCGAAGTTCTTTGACACGCATACGATTCGCCGCAAGATGGGCATGCTCTTCCAGATGGGCGCGCTCTTCGATTCCATGAACACCGGCGAGAACATTGCGTTCGCGTTGCGCGAGCACCATCCGGAACTTTCCGAGAAGCAAATCCAGGACGTGGTGACCGAGAAGCTCCAGATGATCAACCTCGTTCCCGAGTTCCGTACCAAGATGCCGAGCGAGCTTTCGGGCGGTATGCGCAAGCGCGTGGCGCTTGCCCGCGCGATTGCCCTGAACCCGGAAATCCTTTTGTACGACGAACCGACGACCGGCCTTGACCCCATCACGAGCGACGTGATTAACGACCTCATCCTCGACATGCAGAGCAAGCTCGGCGTGACCTCGGTGGTGGTGACCCACGACATGGTGAGCGCCTTCAAGGTGGCCGACCGCATCGCGATGCTCCTGAACGGGCGCATTATCGAGGTGGGTACGGTGGACGAAATCAAGAACACGAGCAACCCCTACGTGCACCAGTTTATTACCGGCCAGCGCAAGATTTCGGTGGACGAGGAGCAGTAGTGCGTGTTTTTGGGGCAAAAATGGGCTTTTTTGCGTGTTTTCGTTCACAAAAAAAGGATTTCCGTTACCCCTTTTGCAAATAATAATGTAATTTTCTAGGTAGAAAAAGAGGTTTTTTATGAAGAAGAAACTTTTGATAGGTTTATCGTCGTTCGGCTTGGTGGCCGGATTTTGGGCCTGCGGTGATGGTTCCGTGGAACCCCTGAACGAAGAAACTGACGGTTATGTCAAGGCAATGCTCGAAACGCAGTCTATCGACTTCGCTAGCCAGGTTGCCGATGCCAAGAAGAACTGCGCCGCGGATGTCATATGCGAAAACGAGATGGCGAAGGCGCAGGGTTCGGCAATCCAGATTGAGTCGTCTGCTGCCCCGACCCCCGAATCTTCGGACGGAAACCCTCAGCCGGTATCTTCGTCTTCTTCAAGGGATTTTTTCAATAACTTCTCCTCAAGGGGCCCCATCGGCCAGCAGAGCTCGTCGTCCGTTGCTCCGGTCGTAGTCGAGTCTTCTTCGTCGGAAGTGAATGTGCCGGCGGGGCAGTTTGGTACCTGTTTTGCAGGGCTTTCTACTGCACCAAAGACTTCTGCGGAATTGGGCGAGTCGGTTACCTGGACGTTTAAACCTAATACGGCTGTAATTAAGACTAATGAACTTTTGAAGATTATGATAAATTGGAGCTTCCCGAATGGAACGCCTGATTCGTATGCAGGTACACAAGGGAAGACCACAGGTCTGACTTCATATTCTGTTTCGGGCACAAAGACGGCTGTTGCATCTGTAACGTCCGGTGGAGCTACGCAGGAAGTTTCTTGCTCTCCGTTGAGGGTGAACGGTCAGAAGATTGAAGGTTGCAAGTGCATGCCGACGAATATCCAACCCGATGTGTCGAAAGGTGAATCGGCTACATGGACTGCAAGCGGTTGTACGTCCAAGGCGAATATTATCGGCTACACGTGGAAAGGCGCTACTGCCGATGCCACGGGTCTAGTTGCTACTGCCCCGGTGGCCGCCAAGGACGATGAAGTAAAGGGCGTATCATTCACGGTCGAAAACGATGACAGCACTGCGGTGACAATCCAGTGTGACGATGCCAAGGCGATTGACGCAACGAAGCCGGATTTCCTAATTGAAGCCGCTAATACAGGAATAGAAGTCCCTGCTGGTGAAGCATCTATAACGATTGCGATTAGTTATGCAAATTTCAACTGCCAGCCTACAGGAAGTATGGTTGGTGGAACGATTAAATGCGGCAGTAACGTTGTAACGATTGGCGCTGCAAATGAGTGGTATATAAACACACCATGTTCGGAACCCGTTGTTACAGTTAATCTGCCTGTTCCAGCTAAGTGCGCCGTTTATTAAGAGATTGACCAAACTTTATAATAAAAACCCGCTCGTCCGAGCGGGTTTTTCTGTGTCATTCCGTTGGCAAGAGTGTGTCTATGGATACACTTGCAGCTTCGCTGCTTCGGTATGACGAAGGGGCACGGGTCGATATTGGCTTACATGAACCAGTAGCCGACGCCGACCTTGAAGGTCATCTGCTTGCCGCCGTCCATCGATTCAATCAGGTCGCTTTCGCAATCGGGGTACATGTCGCTGAGTCCGAGCATGAAGGCTGCGTCGATGGAGAGGCGTTCCATAATAAAGAAGCCTGCCCCGAAGAGGAGCCCGAACGTGAACCCGGCCTGTTCGATTTTCTCGTTGAATTCCATGCTCGTGGTGCCAAGTCCGCCACCCATATCGATGTCCTCTTCCTCGAAGGTGACCTTGGAACTGAGGTTCAGGGTGAGCTGCACGCCAGCCGCGATGTATAGCATGTCCAGAACGGTTGCGCGCATCGTGAGCGGGATTTCAAGGTCCATCTGCTTGAACACGCGCTCGGCGGCCTCGTCGCTCTGGGTGAGGGCCGCGAAGTGGAAGTTCAGCTCGGGCACGAACTGGAGGTAGTCCACCATGGGGATGCGTCCGCGGATACCCGCATCGAAGCCGAAGCCGGCCGGGGCGTCAGTCTCGTCACCCATGTTCCAGTCCTGGGCGAGTCCGTTCAAAAAACTGTAGTTGAAGTCGATGTGCGCGCCGACGCCCATCTTGGAGTTGAGCGTGTTTGTTTTTTGCGGGGCGCTTGCCGTGTTTTCTGCGTAGGCATTGTCGCCTGAGTCGTATGCGGTGCGGGTGTCGGCCTGTTCGCTGGCTGCGGGGGCGGGTTCGCTGGCCGTCTGGGCGGTAGTTTCGCTCTGTGGTTCTGTGGCCTCGCTGGACTGTTCGGCAGCTTCCTCTGCGGGCTCGGCTTCCTCGGCTTCGGTTGCTGAGCTTGTCGAAGCATCGGTCTGCTCGTCTGCGGGCCAGGCGTCTTCCTGTGCGACTGCGAGCGAGGTGGCGAGGGCGCCTGCCGCGATAATCTTGGATATATTCATGGATTCCTCCGGTAATTTGCGGTAAATGTAATAATTTCGACAGAAAGTGGGAGGGTATTTGAAAAAAGTCGTTGTATCTCTTGACAAAACGGGTGCTGATTTCTATATATGAAAATATGAATACTTGTTCATATATCAAAAATAACGGTAGGAAGGCTCAAGAACAGGACGTGTCGCTCGATACGCTTTTCGAACTTTCTGAATTCTTCAAGTTCTTTGGCGATACTACGCGCATCCGCATCATTCACCTGATGCTTTCGTGCGAACTCTCCGTGAACGAGATTGCCGAAAAACTGAACCTCGAGCAGTCGGTGGTGAGCCACCAGCTGCGCATCTTGCGTACGGCGAACCTGGTAAAGCCGCGCCGCGATGGCCGCAAGATGTTCTATTCGCTTGACGACGAGCATATCGGGCTCATTTTCAATACGGGTCTCACGCACATTCTGCACAAGAAGGGAAAGTAGACATGGATTCCTTCGTCGATATCTTTAAGGTCTTTGTACACGAGTTTATCACGCTGTTTTCCGAGATGGCGCCGTTCCTGCTGCTCGGTTTCTTGCTTGCGGGCGTTTTGCACGTGTGGGTGCCTAACCACCTGTACGTTCCCAAGATTTCCAAGTCGAATTTCAAGTCGGTGCTGTGGTCTGCGCTCTTTGGCGTACCGCTCCCGATTTGCAGTTGCGGCGTGATTCCTACGTCGATTGCACTCCGGAAGGAGGGGGCGAGCAAGGGGGCGAGCGTGAGCTTCCTCATTTCGACGCCTGCGACGGGTGTGGATTCTATCCTCGCGACGTATTCGCTGCTCGGGCTTCCGTTTGCGATTTTGCGCCCGATTGCGGCGTTTACGACGGCGCTTTTCGGTGGCGTGCTCACGAATTTCGTTTCTCGCGGGGAAGATGCTGTGGCGCATGGCGAGGCTCACCCCGAAACCATCGACTTTGACGACTGCGATACCGACCATCACTGCGGTTGCGGCCACTGCGAGGAGGACGATGACCACGACCATCACGATCATTGCGGGTGCGGCGAACATGGCTGCGGTTGTGAATCGCGCGAGGTGCACCGCATGTCTTTCGGCCAGAAGGTTGTGGAAACTTTCCGCTACGGGCTCGTGAACATGGTGGGCGACGTGAGCAAGTGGCTGCTCATTGGCCTCTTGCTGGGAGCCTTGATTTCGGCGTTTGTCCCGAACGAGCTCTTCCTTGCCCTGCGTGAATATCCACTGCTCTGTATGCTTGCCGTGCTTATGCTCGCAATGCCGATGTACACGTGTGCGACGGGGTCCATTCCGCTTGCTCTTGCGCTCGTGGCGAAGGGGATTACTCCGGGGGCGGCCCTCGTGCTGCTCATGGCGGGCCCTGCGACGAGTATCGCGAGCATGCTTGTGGTGGGGAAGGCGTTTGGCAAGCGTACCTTGATTGCGTACCTGACCTCCATTGCGCTGGGCGCGCTGTTCTTTGGCTACATTGTGGATACGTTCTTCATGGACACGTTCCTTGCGGCGATGCTCCCGCAAGGCTCTGCGGAATGTCACGGGCATGGTGCGCTTGGCGTGTTTGACTATGTATGTGCGGGCTTGCTCGCAGCATTCATGATTTACGCGAAGTTCGGGCACAAGGGCTGCGGCTGTGGGCACGAACATGGTGGACATTGCGGGTGCGGCCATGACCACGAAGGAAACTGCTGCCACGACCACGAAGAGGAATGCGATGAATGCGTTCACGTGACTTACCGCGTGAACGGCATGAGCTGCAGCCACTGCAAGGCGTGTGTCGAGAAGGCGGTTCGCGTGCTGGCCGGCGTGGAATTTGCCGAGGCCGATGTCTCGAAGAAGGAACTTCGCGTGGAGTGGCACGATGCGCACGATGTCGATGAAGGTGCGCTCAGGAAGGCCGTTGAAGAAGCCGGCTTTGAGTTCGGCGGGAAGGTTTGAAGAAAAGATGCCCGGCCAAGCCGGGCATGACGAGAATCTGTTTCGTGCGGAAAGACGCTTAAATTACTTCGCGCGGCTTGCGAAAATCTCGAAGTCTTCGGGCGTGGTGAGCTTGTCGTTCGCGGCGTTGCCCTTCACGATGTAGACGCTCTCGTCAAAATATTCAAGGATGCTCGCCTCGTCGGTGGGCGTGAAGTTCAGGGGCTCTGCGGCGATGCGCGCGTAGAGCCTTTTCAGTAGCGCGATGGAGGCTGCCTGCGGGGTCTGTGCCATCCAGACGGTATTGCGGTCGATGGTGGATTCGACGCGCCCGTCTTTCGCGATCTTGATGGTATCGACGGCGGGTTTTGCCACAAGGCAGCTGCCCTTGGTTAGAAGCGTTTCGCACACGTCGCGGATGATTTCCCTGCTCACGAAGGGGCGTGCCACGTCGTGGACCAGCACGTATTCCGCATTGCTCGTAAGTGCGTTCACGCCGTTCTCTACGGACTGCCAGCGCTCCGCACCGCCCACGACAATCTTCATTTTGCAGGCAATAAGTTCGCCGAGCTTGCCGGAGTGTTCGCTGTTGAAAATTTCCTTTTCGAAATGATCCTTCCAGTCGGAGGGTACTGCCATCACGACTTCTGCGATTTCTTCCATCTCGAGGAAAGTCTCGAGGCTGTAGCGGTAGACGGGCTTGCCGCCCAGGAGCATCAGCTGCTTGGGAATGTTGCCGCCCATGCGTTTGCCGAGCCCTCCTGCGGGGAGGACCGCCGCGAATCTGCCTTTCAAGTTCTGCATGGTGGTAAAGATATAAAAAGATTCGTGCCGGAGCCTGCCCTGAGTTTATCGAATGGGCGGGGGTGACAATGAATGTGTTAATGATGGCGCTGCACTCAGGATGACTGCATCCTACGCTTCGCCGATGCGCAGCATTTTCAGGAGCGGGATTCCGGCTTCGCGGCTGTCGGCGAGGTTTATCTCGAAATCGATACTCCAGTCGTTGAATTCTTCCTCGTCCTGCAGCATCTGCTGTATGTGCATCACGTCGCCCTCGTAGGTCACGATGGTGTGGGCGAGTGCGCGGCCTTCCACGTCCAGGCGGAACTTGTGGTGCTCTGCCGTGTAGGCGGCCATAATCTCGGTGAGCGTCGACTCGGTCCACGGCTTGCCTTCTCCGTCCACGAGCATCTGGCCCTCTTCCAGGTCGTCTGCGAGGCTGTCGAGAACTGCGGCAAAGTCCTGCTTCGCGAGGTTGCCCATGATCTGGAAGATGCGCTGGCGCACCATGCCGAGGAATCGTTTCTTGTCGTAGGTGATGTCGGCTGCGGCCTTGTCGGCGCCGAAGGCTTTTTCCGCCTCGTCTTCTGTGAGTCCTGCATCTAAGCGCTTCTGGTAGTCCTCGGGGTGGGCCATCTTTTCCCATTCTTCCAGCAGGCTCGAGTCGGTGCGGCGTATCATGTCGCCGAGGTAGTCTTCCATCTCGCGGAGTTCGTCATTCTTGTAGCCGTCGGGCACCGTCTGGCTCAAAACCTTATATACGTAGTTGAGGTGCCGGAGCAAAATCGCTTCCATGCGCTGCAGGCCGTATTGCTTCACGTAGCCGCTGAAGGTGCTGAAGTTCTCGAACATCTCGCGCACGATGCTCTTGGGTTCCACGTTCACGTCGACCCACGGGTGCTGTTCCGCAAACTCGTTGTACGTGCTGTAGATAAACTCGCGGAGCGGCTTGGGGTACTCGACCTTCTCGATTTCTTCCATGCGCTGGTTGTATTCCATGCCCTGCGCCTTGAGTTCGTCGAGCCTTGCCGTGCGGGCCTTGTTCTGTTGGATGCGCAGAATTGCCTCCGGGTTTTCCACGATGCTTTCGCACAACGTAATCACGTCGAGCGCATACTCTGGGGATTCCGCGTCCAGTTTCGGGAGCGTGTCTACCAGGTAGAGCGAGAGCGGCTGGTTCATCGCGAAATCGTCTTGCAGGTCCATGTTCACGCGCAGGTGGCTGTAGCCTGCGGCAACGGGCTTCACGAACTCCACGATGTTCTTTTCCACCAGGCTTCGGAAAAGCTGGAAGGAGCGGTGCTGCAGCTGCTTCTTGCTCGCTGCACTTTCGTGGCAGTCCTTGATGAGCGTGCGCATCGCCTTGCAGCCGTCGGTCTCGCGGCTCAGGATATTCAGGAGCATCCCGTGGTCTACGCGGAAACTTGAGGTAAGCGGTTCGGGCTGCGCGTCGATCAGGCGCTTGTACGTATTCTCATCGAAGGGAACGTAGCCGTGCTCGGGCGGTTTGCGCTTCTGGAACTTTTTTCCGGTCTGGCGGCTCTTGGCCTCGAGTTTCAGGTTCTCGATTACGTGCTCGGGAGCTTGCGCCACCACGTATCCGATGTTGTCGAATCCCTTGCGCCCTGCGCGGCCCGCAATCTGGTGGAAGTCGCGCGCGGTTAATATCGCGGTCTTGTCGCCGCTGTACTTGCAGAGCTGCGTGAAGAGAACCGTGCGTATGGGGACGTTCACGCCCACGCCGAGCGTGTCGGTACCGCAGATGACTTTCAGTAAGCCTTGCTGTGCGAGCTTTTCGCAGAGGATGCGGTACTTGGGGAGTAGCCCCGCGTGGTGCAGGCCGATTCCTTGTTTGAGCCAGCGCTTGACATCGGGGCCGTACGGGCTAGAGAACCGCACTTCCTTGATGGCTTCGTTTATCTTGACCTTCTCTTCCTTGGTGCAGAGGTCGAGACTCATAAAATTCTGCGCGTTGCTTGCCGCTGCCGCCTGCGTAAAGTGCACCACGTAAACGGGCGCTTTGCCTTCGTTCACGAGCTTCTGCACTTCGGTCGAAATTTCGGTGGTGCTGTAGCTGAAATCGAGCGGGACGGGCCTCTGCGAGGAACGGACGGTGACCGACTGCCTGCCGGTATGCTTCGTCATCTCGCGTTCGAAAAATTCAGTTGCGCCGACGGTCGCGCTCATCAGGAGAAATCGAGACTGCGGGAGCGTCAGGAGCGGTATTTGCCAGGCCACGCCACGCTCGCGGTCGGAATAGTAGTGGAACTCGTCCATCACGATGTCGGTAATCGTGAGCTTCTCGCCTTCGCAGAGAGCCATGTTGCTTAAGATTTCTGCGGTGCAGCACAGGATAGGCGCGTCATGGTTTACGGTCGCGTCACCGGTAGAAAGCCCCACGTTCTCGGGCCCGAATTCCTTGCAGAGCGCCATCCACTTCTCGTTCACGAGCGCCTTGATGGGGCAGGTGTACACGCTCTTGCGGCCATGCGCGATGCTGTCGAAATGGAGCGCGAGTGCGACCATCGACTTGCCCGAACCTGTGGGCGTGTTCAGGATAACGTTCTTTCCGTCCAGAAGTTCGAGGATGGCCTCTTCCTGCGCGGGGTAGAGCGTTGTCCCGCGGGACTGCGCCCATTCCATGAATGCTTCCAGGATGTCCTCGGAAGCGGGCGCAGAGTGGCCTCCTGCCGGGTTTGCGGTGAATCTTGCAATGAAATCCTTGAGTGTGGCCTTGTTTTGCTCTGCCATAATGCGCAAAGATAGTTCTTTTGTCCCGACTGTAATTTTAAGATTTCTATTATTTTTGAAAAAATAAAAGGAACCTAGCATGAAAGGAATCGTTCTCGCCGGGGGCTCCGGCACAAGGCTCTACCCGCTGACCATGGTCACCAGCAAGCAGCTCTTGCCGGTCTACGACAAGCCCATGATCTACTACCCGCTTTCGACCTTGATGCTTGCGGGCATCCGCGAAATCCTCATCATCTCGACGCCGACGGACTTGCCGAACTTTGAACGCCTTCTGGGCGACGGTTCCGCGATGGGTCTCAAGCTCAGTTACAAGGTGCAGCCGAGCCCCGATGGCCTGGCGCAGGCGTTTATCCTGGGCGAGGAATTTATCGGTAACGACTGCTGCGCGATGGTGCTGGGCGACAATATCTTCTACGGCAACGGCTTCAGCCCGCTTTTGAAGGCCGCGGTGAAGAACGCCGAAGAGAACGGCCGCGCGAGCGTGTTCGGTTATTACGTGGAAGACCCGGAACGTTTTGGCGTGGTGGAGTTCGACGACAATGGCAAGGTCATCTCGGTGGAAGAAAAACCGAAGGAACCCAAGAGCAACTACGCGATTACGGGCCTCTACTTCTACGACAACCGCGTGAGCGGATTTGCGAAGGCCCAGAAACCGAGCGCCCGCGGGGAACTCGAGATTACCGACTTGAACAAGACGTACCTCGACAGGGGAGAACTCGACGTGAAACTCCTGGGCCGTGGCTTTGCCTGGCTCGATACCGGCACGATGGACAGCCTGATCGAAGCGGGTGAGTTCGTGAAGATGATCGAGAACCGCCAGGGCATCCAGATTTCCGCAGTGGAAGAGATTGCCTACGTGAACGGCTGGATCAGCAAAGAAAAACTGCTCGAGTCTGCCGCCAAGTACGGGAAGTCTCCCTACGGTCAGCACCTGCGCAAGGTCGCCGAAGGAAAAATCAGGTACTAGGAACAACGACATGAAAAAGAAATTTGGCTTGATTCTTGTTGCGGTTGCGATGTGCGCGTTTACCGCCTGCAACCAGGAAAGCGCTCAGTCCAAGACGGGCGAGAAGGGCGCGCAGCCCGAGGCGGCGGCCCCGCAGGCATCTTCGAAATCGCTTGTCGTTTATTACTCGCAGACGGGTGCCACCAAGAAACTCGCGGAAATTTTCCAGAAGGCAAAGAACGCGGACGTGTTCGAGATTGCGACGGCGACTCCGTACCCCTCGACATACGACAGCACGATTGCCGCAGTGGGAGCCCAGCGCGAAAGCAAGCAGTGGCCCGCACTTGTGAGCGCGAAGGCCGACCTTGCGAAATACGATACGGTGTATCTCGGTTACCCGATCATGTTCGGGAGTTTTGCCCCGCCGGTCTATACCTTCCTCGACTCGAACGACCTTTCGGGCAAGGTGGTGGTGCCGTTCTGCACCTACGGGAGCGGCGGCCGCAAGGCATCTGCCGCAGAACTCAAGACGCTCGAGCCGAACGCGAACGTGACGCTTGCTTACGGGATTTCGAACAAGCGAATAACTGCGGAAAACGGTGCGGAAGTTGCAACCAAGGAAGTCGAAGGCTTCTTTGCGGACCTTGCCACCGGCAAGACGGACGAGATGCTCATGGGCGGCTTTACCGACCAGAGAGCGCTCACTGCGGAAGATTCTGCGGTGTTTGCAACTGCGACTAAGGACTACGCCTACTTGAAACTTGCTCCGTTGAGCGTGGCCACGCAGGTCGTCGCGGGTACGAACTACCTCTTCGTGTGCACGACAAGCGGGTTCAACCGCCCGCCGACCGAGACGATGGTGAAAATATTCAAGCCGCTCCCGGGCCGTGGCGAACCGGAGCTGATTGTCATGGAAAAGTAGAGTTTGCGGAAAGTTTCCCGCAGTCTATGAAAAAGCCTCCGTTTCGTCGGAGGCTTTTCGTTTAGGTTCTACTGCCTAGCGGCAAGTTCTTCAGGTGTGCGCGCAAGTATATCCCAGTCGCCGCGCTTGATTATCTTGTATGCATAACCCTGTTCCGTGAGGAACAGCTGGCGGTTCATGGCGAATTCCTGTTCCTTGGAATCCTGCGTCACGATGCTGTAGAAGTGCGCCGCACCGCCGTCGCTCTTGGGGCGCAACACGCGGCCCAGTCGCTGGGCTTCTTCCTGGCGGCTTCCGAACGTTCCCGAAACCTGGATGAGCACGTTGGCATCGGGCAGGTCGATGGCGAAGTTGCCGACCTTCGATACCATCAGGTTCTTCTGGCTGCCGTCGCGGAAGGCGGCGTACAGGCGTTCACGTTCCTTGTTCGGAGTCTTGCCTGTGATGAGCGGGATCTGCAGGTCTTCGGAGAGGGCCTCGAGCTGGTCGATGTACTGCCCGATAATCAGCACGCGGTCGTCGGGCTTGTCGAAATGCTTGAGCAGGCGCTCCACGATGTCCGTCTTTTCGGGGTTCGTCGAGGCGAGCGTAATCTTCTCGCGGATAGGCGCGAGGGCGTACTTCATCTTGAGTTCCGCTTCCATCGGGATACGAATCTCGTTACAGTCGGCAGTGGCAATCCAGCCCTGCGCTTCCAGGATGCGCCACGGGATGTCGTACTTCTTGGGGCCGATAAGGCTGAATACTTCCGTTTCCTTGTGGTCTTCGCGCACGAGCGTCGCTGTAAGGCCAAGACGGCGGGTCGCCTGCATTTCGGTACTCAGGCGGAACACCGGGGCGGGGAGCAGGTGCACCTCGTCGTAAATCATGAGGCCCCACTTCTGCTGGCTGAACAGCGGGAAGTTTGCGAGTTCCTTTTTCACTTCCTCGTCGCTCATCTCGAGCTCTTCGGTTGCGTTCGCGTTCTCGTCCTTCTTGACGCGCTTCCTCTGGGTCAAAATCTGGTAGGTGGCCACAGTTACCGGGCCGATTTCCTTCACTTCGCCGGAGTATTCCTTCACCTGGTCGATGGTCAGGTCGGTCTTGTCGCAGATTTCGCGGATCCACTGGCGGCTTGCAGAAATGTTCGGCGTGAGGATGAGGGTTTTAGTTTGTACCAAAGCCATCGTGGCAAGGCCGATCACCGTCTTGCCCGAACCGCAAGGCAGCACGATTACGCCCGAGCCGCCTTTCTCGGAACCGCTCGCATAGAAAATCTGTGCCGCTTCTTTCTGGTAGTCGCGGAGGTTGAATTCCTTTCCGCCGAGGGTAGTCTTGCGCAGGTGGATGGGGAGCGGGTCGCCCACGGTGTAACCCGCGAGGTCCTCGACCGGGAACCCGGCGTTGGTGAGTGCCATCTTGATGTGGCCGCGGCGTTCGCCGTCCATAATGGCGTGCGTGTCGTCGATGAATTCCTTCACGTACTCGGCGACTTCGGGCAACTTGCAGATTTCGACGAACATAATCTTGTCGTCGGATTCCATGATGAGGTTGCCGCAATCGTCCATCTTGAGGCGCAGCAGGCCGTAGCGGGCCATGTAGTCCTCGATTTCGGTAATGACGCTCTGCGGGATGGGGTAGCGGCTCTGGCTTTCGAGGCGTTCCAGCACGTCGGGTGCGCGAAGCCCGGTCGCTGCGGCGTTCCACAGGCTCAGGTGCGATATCTTGTATGTATGCAGGTGCTCGGGGCTCTTGACCAGCTCGGTGAAGGGCGCAATCGCGTCGCGTGCCGCTTCGTAGGAGGGGGAATCGACCTCGACCATGATTTCGAGGTTGCTCTGAACAATAATGGCGCCATTCGGATTCATAGGGCGCCAAATATAGTAAAAAAAGCGTTTTTTGGTTAGGGGGCGCTGGTCGCGGGGGATCATCACGGATAAAAGAAAAACCCCGGTTCCTTGCGGGAATCGGGGCTTTCGAGCCACCCAGCAGATTTGAACTGCCGACCTGCTGATTACGAATCAGCTGCTCTACCAGCTGAGCTAGAGTGGCATAGCGGGGTCAAAAATAGCAAAAGGGCGTTTTTTTGTCAAGATAGGGAGCCCTTAGTTGGCAAAGTCCCCTAGTTTTTCTATGTTTGGCTTACGAAATTTTAAAATGGAAGTCTAAAATGGCTAACGAATCTAACCAGAATAATTCTGAAATCAAGGAATTTTTTGTCCAGCACGGTACCAAGGTGCTCGTTGGGCTTGTCATTTTGCTCGTGGTTGTCGCGGGTATCGTCCAGTTCAGGGACAGCCGCAAGGCTGCCGCCATCGAACAGACCGAACTCCTGGGCAAGGGCTACACGCTCCTCTACGCGAACGAGAAGGATGCCGCCCTCGCCGAATTCGAAGCCCGTATCCAGGCCGGCGACGTGAAGGGACTCTCCCTTGCGAAGGCCGCCCTCTTTGCTGGCAACATTAAGTACGAAAAGTCTGATTTTGATGGTGCTATCGCCCTGTACCAGAAGTCCATCGACAATGCGGGCGATGTCGCGCTCGTGCGCTCGGCCGCCATCCACGGTCTTGCTTCCGCCAAGATGGAAAAGGGCGACTATTCCGCCGCCGCCAAGCTGCTCGAAGATTTTGTGAAGGAATTCGGCAAGCGTACGGGCGACAAGGAAGACCGCTTCCAGAAGGAAGAACCGCTCGACGAAACTCCGCTTGTTCCGGATGCCATGTGGAAGCTCGTTCTGCTCCACAAGGAACTTGGCTCGAACAACAAGGCCAAGTCGGTTGCCGAACGTATCATCGAGGTCTACGGCGACAATACGCAGTACGCCGACAAGGCCAAGAAGTTCCTCGCGAGCATCTAGGATTTAACGGATTCGCGGGCTAGGCGAGTGCGAACTTCCAGCCGATAGCGAAAATCGCGAAATAGATAGCGACCCACACGAGGTCAACCAGTTTGGTAGGCGTTCCCCAGCGGAGCGCCTTCTTTTTTGGGATGAACCCGCAGAAGAGCCCTGCGATAAACCCGTAGGCGTGGCCCAGGATATCGGCGTTTTCGCCAAGCCCGAGGAATACGGCGAGCGAGGCGGCGCCGCACAGCGGTGCGAAGCGCCGGAGCTGGCCGTGAGTCTCCCTGGGCATGAGCCTGAACTCGATTACGGCAAGTGCCCCGATGGCGGCGAACACGAACGTGGAGAACCCGAGGGAACGGAAGTCCGTCTGCACGGTGAGGACGGTGCAGAAGTTTGCGAGCGCGCTTGCGATGGCAAGGAAGGGCGCCATACGGGCGAGCGGCGTCCGGTACGACAAGAGGGTGAGGACGATATAGCCCGATAGCAGGTTGCTTGCAATGTGGCGGGCGTCGCCGTGCAGTGTAAGGGCGGTGATGGTGCGCCACCACTGCCCGTGCATCACCTTGTCGGCATCGGATAGCCCGAGGCTATGCATGCGGGCGACCTTGCCCGAAAAGTCGAGAAGCGTGCAGACCACGGGCACGAGTAGCACCCACGCGGGTTGCAGGCTCAGGCTGAGCGGCAGGGGCGGGTTTTCTTCCCTCGGGGGATTTTCCTTGCGGTAGAGCTCCAGCTGGTGCAATGCCTGCGGTTCGTATTCCGGCTTGACAAAAATCTCGAACGGCCCTTCGGGGCTGCGTTCCAGCCGGTGGACAATGCCCTGCGACAGCAGCACCAGGCTGTAGTCGCGAATTTGTCTGTAAGTACCCTCTGCGATGCGGGAGGATTCCTCGGGGAGTTCCTCGGCGGGGGTGTCGCCTACAGGGTGGTCGCCAGAGTGACGCATGTCGGCGTTTTTTTCTGGAACACCCGAAAGTTCGTGCGGGTCCGAAGGGACTCGCATGTAGCGTGGGCGTAGGGGTGACATCAGGCGGGGCATGGCGGGTACCTATTTTCCCGGTGTAGCGCCTTCGGGCTTCGCGGCCGAGGTCATGGCGAACTTGCCTGTTGCGGTTTCACATTCGGCGCGCAGGTAGGCGAAGTTGTCGAAGTGGATTTCGATGTCGCTGCTTGCGGGTGCGGCGACGAGGCTTTCTATGCAGAGTTCCTCTTGCTTCGCGAGCTTGCCGCCTGTAGTGTAGCGGCGCCCGAATATGCGGATGTAGCGGAATGCTCCGCCAAAGTCGTTCGTATTGCGGGCGTGGAATATGATTCCCTTGCTCCCGTGGATGCTTGCGCGTTCCCACCAGAGGGCGGGCCCGTCGGTAATGTAGCAGTTGTCGCCCGCGAAGGCCTCGTTTATGGCGGCGAGCGTGAGCGGTCTCTCGTCTAACTTCACAACTGTTCTGACTTTCCCGAAAACATGATCGCGGCTATGCCTGAGCGAAAACAGCGGCATACTGACGGATGTTGTGTCGTTCATGTCTCCGTGGGCGTCGTTTCCGCCAATGGGGAGTAGGTAGTTTCCCTTGCCGAGTTCCTCGATCCACCATTCATATCCGAGCTTGAAACCTTCATCGCGGATTCCGTTCCAGAACTGGATGCCGCGAATTTTATGAGGACGGTCTAGGTTTAAATCCTTGTGACACCAGTAACCGCGTCTGAAGATGAACTTTTCGAGGTAGCCCATGGGTTGCATCGGGTGCGCCGCGAAACAGTGTGCCGTTGTCATTTCCAGATGCTTTGGAATTTTGAACGTGGGCTTGTTGTTGAGCCAGTTCCGTCCGCAGTCGCCGAGTCCGGGGAGGTATCCCTCGGGGCCAAGGACTGTCATGTGGACGTTTTCGCCTTTTGAATTTCCTGCGGAAACCTCTTCGCTTGCGACCATGAGCGGCATTCCTTCGGCCTGGTTCAGCGCTTTGATTTCTTCGCGGAGGGAATCGAAGCGGGGAAGAGGCGAGTCCGCTTCCTTGGTGTAGTCTTCCGTTGTATAGGCGAAATCGTAGGCGTGGTCGGTGCAGCTCACAAAGTCGAGTCCGACGGCTTTTGCCGTGTGCTGCAAGGCTTCCGGCGAGGCTCCGTGTTCCACGTGGTCTGCCGAATAATGTGTATGGCAGTGCATTTCCCCGGCGACAAATCCCGGTGCCTTGGGAGGAACTTCGGCGAGAACCTGAATTCTTAACGGGGCGGGCTTTAATCCGGGGTAGTTCCAGCGGCTAAACTTTTTGGAGGCCTTTAATGTTTCTCCTTCGCTTTCTCGGCGTACGGTCAGGGTACAGGCGATTTCGTAGTTTCCGGGAGGGAGCGCGCCGATTTTTAGGGGGTGAAATTCGAACTGCTCCTTGGCATGAATCTGAAGGTCGATGGTCTTGCGTATAACCGTTTCTTCCTTAGTCTGCGATATTCCGCTAGGATCACTGACGCTCTTAATGGATAGCTCCATTTCTTCGAGAAGTGTCGGAAAACGGTGGGCATCGCGAATGACGATCCATAAGGTAGGTTCTGTTCCAGGAACGAACTGAAACGGGGCGTCCACAAGTATTTCGGGCCACGGTTTATAGAGAAGCGACCAGGGAAGCTTGAACTTGAAATGCGTCTCGGCGTAGTGTAGCCGTTCTCCGGGAAGAAAGCTCATTATTCCTCCGGGGAATTCTTGTCGGTCGGGGGTGCTGCTGTCGGCTCTTTTTCTGCGGCGAGTTCGTTCTTTTCTACAGGTTCTTTTGCTGCCTGTTCCTCGGGTTCGCTGGCAGGCGGTTCTGCAGGTTTTGCGCTTTCGCCTGTGGTTGCTTCGTCTACGGAAGCATTGTTTCCGGGCGGTGGCGGCGGCACCGTTGTTTGGGTAACCTTTTCGGTCGTCTGTTCCGTCGGCTTGTCGTCATCGTCATCTTCTTCGATGGGTTCAGGTTCGTTCCAAAGGCCAAAGCCTATGCGCACCTGCATCGTAAGCCCTCCGATGTTCCACTTCGCTTTCTTTTCGGGACCGTCGGGAACGATGTCGGAAAACATTTCGTTGGATTGCACCTTGATGGAACTGTAGCCGATATCCCCGTAAATGTTGAAGTTCTTCCAGTTCGCGATAAGATAGCCGATGCTTACGCCAAAGCCTGCTCCAAGTAGGGGCGTTTCCGCTTCGAGCCCACCCCAGGTGGTGTAGATTTCTGTACCGGGAAGCACCCAGTACCAGCGCACGGCGACGCTGAACAGACTTTCTCCCGAACGGGTCATGAGATTTCTCGGAATGCCGATCCTGTATTCCAGGAAAAGGGGCATGCCCTGAATGGTGTAGCTGTAGTTGTGGGAACGGCTTTTGCGGTCCGTAAGGACCACCGATTCGTGGTCGTCGATAAAGCTTACCCCGACGCTTACGAAGTTATCCGGAAAAATCTGGTACTGGAGTCCGACCGAAAGGGGAAAGCAGAAATTCACCTTCTGGAAATCCTGCTTTGCGACGTTTAGCGATTCGCTTTCGGTCAGGGCGTCTTCCTTAAAGCTGTAATAGAGCGTATCGACGGCGTTCTGGAAATATTCACGTTCGGGAAAATCCAAAAAGGAAACGGCGGGCTGCAAAAAGACGGACAGCTTGGAACGGTCGCGAGTCGAAGTCTCTTCGTCGGCCATGACTGTTGCGGCTAAGACTGCCACAAGGAGAATGTGTAAAAGAATTCTCAACTTCTTAGAACCTTCGACTCGTTACACTCGCTCAGGATGACACTCCAATATTTTCAATCCGAATTCCCTTAGTTCTGCATCTGCCGGTCTTCTTTCCAGAATCTCTTCTTCTGCGAATCCTTTTTCATGCGCTTGGCGAAGGCGATTTCGGACTTGTTGATCGCCTTTTCGTTCTTTTCGATTCTCTTCTGGATGTCCTTGTCGTCGGGCGAGGCCTCGTTGCGCGCAATGTTCAGGTAGAGTTTTGCCGTTTCGAACTGGTCGAGTTCGTTGTAGGCCTCGGTAATCATGAACAGGGCTTCGGTGTGGCGCTTGCTGTTGGGGTAGGTTTCCAAAAATTCCTTGAGGTATATGACTGCAGCCTGGTACTTGTCCATTCGCATATAGAGCCTTGCGGTCTGGAATTCCTTTTCGGCGAGGCGTTCCACCAGCAGGTTGTAGTAGTAGTTCACCGAGTCACGTAACGGGGATTCGGGGTAGTTCGACAGATAGCGTTCGAAGTCCTTCATGGCAACGGTCGTATTCGCTTCGTCGCGGCTCACGCGGAATTCCATGTTGAACGAGGAAACGGCCTTGCGGAATTCGGCGGTCTCGATAAAGGGCGAACCCGGGAAGTTCAAGATGAAGCTTCCGTATTCGCCACGCGCCTCGATCCAGTCTTCCATGTTGAAATAGCTTTCTGCCATCAGGAACTGGGCCTGTTCCATGTATCCCGTGCCGGCACAGGTCGAAAGAATTTCTTCGAGTTTGTCTGTTGTACGTCCGTACTTTCCTTTCTTGAAAAGTTCTTCGGCGTTTTCGAAACGGATCCTACACCATTCGGTATGTTTCATTTTGGTCTGTCCGCTGGAGGAACAGCCGATCAGGGCTACGGCGGACGCCAAAAGGTAAAGGAATAGGGGGATATTCTTGAACAGCTTCATTTTTTTTCTTTGGTTAATTCTAATTTTACACCCGTAAAGTAGAAAATTTTGTAATTCAAGAAAAGATGATTCTAGTCCGCTATGTGTTGAAAGAGCTGATAGCCCCATTTTTGGCGGCCCTTTTCGGCATAACGTTCCTGTTCGTGGTGGACTTCCTTGTAAAAATCCTCGACAACGTACTTTCCAAGGGGCTTCCGGCCTCGACGGTTCTTGAAATTTTTGCCTTGAACCTCGCCTGGATGCTTTCGCTTTCGATTCCGATGGCGGTCCTTGTGGCAAGCCTTATGGCGTTTGGACGTCTTTCGGGAGACCAGGAAATTACGGCCTGCAAGGCGGCGGGCGTTTCGCCTCTTTCGCTGATGCGCCCGGTGCTGATTGTCTCGATGTTGATATCGGTCCTGATGGTGGTCTTTAACAACTGGGTGCTGCCCGAAGCAAACCACCGTTCGGTGGAACTCATGAATGCCGTGTCGCGAAAGAAACCGCACGTGTTTATCGATGCGGGTAGGCTTATCACTCAGTTTCCCGATGTACAGCTGTGGGTGAGCCATATCGATCCGGTGTCGGGAACTTTGTACGGAATCCAGATCTTTGAAATGGAACGGCGCGGGGCGCCGCGCATTGTGTACGCCGATAGCGCGACCATGGAATATGCCGATAACGGGGCGACGCTCATGCTCCGCTTGCGCAGTGGCGAAACGCACATGACCGATGCGGACAACCCCGAAAACTATTTCCGAATCCGCTTCTTCTCGCAAGACCTCGCCATGAAAAACGTCGATGACCGCCTGGAACGCCGTAGCAGGAACTACAGGAGCGACCGCGAAATGCCTATCGAAATGATGACGGAAGTCGTGGAAGATGCCGAAAAGAAATACGACGAGGCCAAGACGCAGGCTCTCGAGTCTCGCTTGAGTACGCTAGTCGCAATGAAGGAAAATATCCTTGGGGATTCGATTGTCCCAAGCGAGGTGAAAAGCGGCGTAGCCCTGGATTCCATCCAGCGTCGCAGGTCCTTGCAGCGCATTCGCATCCAGGAAATTTCTTCCCTTCGTACCACGGAACGCCTGTACGGTCGCATGGAAGCGGAACTCAAGCGCAAGGCGCAGTACACGGTCGAAATCCACAAGAAATACAGTACGGGCTTTGCCTGCTTTATCTTTATCCTAATCGGGGCGCCTCTCGGTATCATGGCTCGTAAGGGCGGCATCGGTACGGGTATCCTTTACAGTCTTTCGTTCTTCGTGATTTACTGGATTTGCCTGATCGGGGGCGAAAATATGGCGGATAGGTTGCTTATCAATCCGATTCTTGCCATGTGGGCGTCGAATATCATTATCGGTTCGTTCGGTATATTCATTACGATTGCGATGGTTCGTGACCGTTTCTCGGGGGATTCCAAGTTCTTCAGGGCGATTCGTGCCGTCGGGCGTTTCTTCAAGAACATCTTCGGCTTTTTCGGCAGGAGGTTCGGATGAAGTTCACCCGTTACATGATGTGGAACTTCATGAAGATGTTCCTGCTGGTGCTTCTGGGCGCAATCCTCATGTTTGCGGTCATTGACTTTGTTGGAAATATCAAGACCTGGCTTGCCCGCGATACTAAGGATGCGGTAGAATACTATGTAAGCTACATTCCCTACATGGTGTACCTGATTACGCCGGTCGCCCTTTTTATCGCCGTGCTGGCCTCGGTGGGGAATATGGCGCGTCACCTGGAGACGAGTGCCATGCAGAGTTCGGGGCAGAGTCCCCTGAAAACGCTTTTCCCGATTTTTATTTTCGGTGTCCTCGTGTCGATAGGCTCCTACGAAATGAGCGAACTCTGGCTCCCTGACGCAAACCACAAGCGCCTCGAAACGATGGAAACCAACGCCCAGAAAAAGAAGAATCCGCGCATCAAGGAAAAACGCGATTTTACCTTTATCGATAGCGAACGCGCGAGCTGGTTCTTTAGGCATTATTCGGGCAAGAGCCGCCTCGGCCGTGACGTAGTGCTGCTCTTGAGGGACCAGGGGCGCCTGCAGGAACGCTATGACGCCAAGATGGTCCGTTGGGTAGAAACTCCCCCTGCCGATTCCCTCGATTCGCTGGCGAGGCTCGAAAGTGTTGACCCGCCACCGGGATGCTGGCAGTTCGAAAAGGGGAACCGTCGCGAATTCAACAAGGACGGCTCGGTGAACGTCTACCCGATTACGCATGAAAAGATTTGCAATAAGGTAGGAACCCATCCGAACGACCTGATTAACGAGCGCCAGACGGCAGACGAAATGGATTCCAAGATGGTGAAGGCGCGAATCAACGTGCTGCGCCGTTCCGGTGAAGATACGCGTGCCATGGAGACCGCCCTTGAGTTTAAGAGATCCGCTCACTGGATGAATTTGATCGTTCTTTTGATCGGGGCCGCCCTTTGCCACCGGTATAGCCGTTCTGGGGGCCTTTCCCAGAAGTTCGGGGTTGGCCTGTTGATTGTTTTTAGCTATTATATCCTTGAAAGAATTGGTTTAAAGATGGGAGAAAATGGTGCACTATCGCCTTTCTGGGCGGCGTGGATTAGTCACTTTGTTTACGGTGGCGTATCTGTCGTGATGCTGTATCGTTCTTTCCGGTTATAATGGGATAAATATGGCTGTTGCTGAGGTATTGTTCGTCGTTGCGGGGCTCTTTATTGGCCTTGCGTTCCAGGGGGGAATGCTCCTGTTCTTGATTCCCTTTGCGGTGGTGGCCTTTGTGCTTGCCTGCCTGAACCGTCCGCGCCTCGCGGGTCCGTCGTCGACGGGTTCCCTTCCGATGATTATCAAGGGACGTGCGACGGGGGCCATTCCCGAGGTTGCCCCCGATCTGCGTTCGGAATTCCGCAACAGTAACGGCATGGCGAACGAACCCGAGGCCGCCCTCAAGGTGAGCCAGGTGTGGGCGCGTGCCAATGCCGACATTAACCGTGCGAGTAGCATATCGGTCATCGCACGGATAATGTCGGCATCGGCACGCCCCCTCCAGGTGAGCCAGGCGTCGTCGCGTGCCAACGCCGACCGCAACGCGCCGCG
>JAEEGJ010009291.1_pt1 | contig 26435 bp, 16 predicted proteins | sample 8958761 | NCBI WGS metagenome assembly JAEEGJ01 (sample SAMN16246546, study PRJNA631951) | gut metagenome | biome: gut microbiome; feature: rumen; material: RS-attached | host: Bos | place: Iran: Karaj | collected 2018-10 | reverse complement strand
ATCGATAATCTTGTTGGGCACCTCAGTGGAATTGGTCGAACCACTGAAGCTGACCACTGTTTTTCCCCTGATAATGTTGTAAACGGAGTTCTGTGCGGCAGCGTCGGCAAAGACGTCGAAAGCCTCTGCAGAGTACTCTGTCGTGCCAACTTCATTGGTGGCGGCAACTGTGAGTGTTATCTTACCTTCTGTATTCGACTTGACCACAACAGACTGTTCTGTCAGACCTCCTGAAACGAGGCTCACACCTTCGGGAAGCGTCCAAAGATAGCTTGTCGGATGACCTGTACAATTGGCTGTTACAGTAACTGCTTCGCCAACCAAAACATAACTCTTTGGAGCGACGGAATAAGTTACTTTTGGAGCTGCGGGAGCAGGATAATTCACTTGAAGTTCGTTTGCAGGTTGCTCCACACCGTCTTTCATGACGGGCACTACAAGTACGGAAACATAGCTGTCAGAACCATTTCTTTCAAAACTAGGAATGTAGAAACCTTCGTCGCGAGTCTGTCCGACGAGTTTCTTTGTGCCGTCCATCGTTTGCGTATAGATGTCGAAATGGTCGAAATCGTTCGTCCAATTGTATTTCCAAGTGACGCGTATATCACCTCTCTCTTCGCCCAAAACACTTGTTGTGGACAAGTCTGTTACTTCCACAGGGGCTGGCGAATAGTTTGCGGGCAGGACTGCGACCTGACCGATATTGAGTGAATAGTTTGACAAAGCAGCAGCGGCTTTGATGCTGAAGCCAAGCATGTAAATCGTCTTTCCGTTGAGAGAGGAGAGATCGAAGTCGCAGATAGTCCATCCGTTTACTGTTGTCGTTTCGCCTGATAGTGTTACATCTGGTTCAACCGAACTCTCGGTGGAGAGTTTTGCTTGCATTGTTAAACGCCTAGACGATTTGTAGACAACACGGAAGGTGCCGCCATTTGTCACGGGAATCTGCGTCTTATATAAACGGACTAAATGGCTGCCCGATGACAATGTGCCTGCAATCTTGAAGCTTGAACCTACATTCCATGCATCATCCCAATCGATTGAGACCGAAAGTCCGTTGCTCTTTTCAATCCACCAACGCCAAGTCGGCAACACACTTTGCATGCCAGAGTGGTACCAATCCATTGTGCCCCTAATCTCACCATTTACAAAACGATGCTTGCCATTACCTACAGCCATATCGCTGACGAACGGCATAGATGTAATTGCAGAACGTTCCAAGATTCGACTTGATACGCCGGGGAAACCACTTGAGGGAATTACTGTCGGGTCGGAATTGGTATTTACCCACATATCCTCCTCATTGTCGAATACGGTCTTTGCGATGGGATAAGCAGTTTCGCCGTGACAATCGCTTGCAGACTTGAAGGCTCTCTTTGCAGGATCTTCCCATATCTTTGTTTCAGGGCAGAAGAGGTCGAGCGAACCTACATGACCTGTGGTGGGCATGGCGCTGTTCAGAGCCGATGTCCAACCCATGTGACCGGCTTGTGCCAATTCGATACCTGCATAAATCTTCGAGAAAGTCTGTGCTTCGGTGCAACCGAGTTGTTCGGCATATCCGCGGTAGTCTTTCACGGCGCCGTACTCCACGAACTGCGATGTGTTGATGTGCGTCTTGAGGATGCCGGTGTTGGGTGTGCGTGAGGCATTGTACCATTGCAGCTCCATCTGGGTGTTAGGATCATCAGCCATTGCTGCAGCGTAGAACTCGCGGAAGAAGGCTTCCCACTCGCTTTGTGAACCGCCACCAGTTTCTTCGTTGATGAACCATCCGTCGAAGCCATAGTATTTAGCCATTTCATAGAGTTTGATAGCCATTGGATAGTGGCCGCCTTCCTGGGCCAACATCTCACGAACCCAGACTTGCGTGCCACCGAAAGCTGCAGGTGGGAAGAAGATGTTACCTAATGATTTAACACCGCTTTGGTGAGCCGCATCGGTAGATCCGGCAGGCGGAATGTTGATTATGCCTTCCGAAGCTGCACCAGCCCAATAGACCAACTTGTCCATGTACTGCCAATAAGTAGGCTGATAACCAAGGAAGTTACCCAACTCACCTTGCGACGGGCAGAGTGAACAAGTAGGGTAGAGGATGGTGGAGTTGCAAATCTGTCCGTCATAGAATTGTGTAGAGTTGGCTTTCATCAAGGTCGGTTCCTTGAAGCGCGTTTGTAAAGGCACCTTTGAAACATTGAACGCATCATCGGGATTAGATCCTGGAGTCCAATTCTTGATGTCTTGAGGATGGCAGCATACATTGAAAGGCTGCTGAGCAAAGCTTGTCGTTGAGGCTGCCAGCAAGATGACTGCCGTGAGAGAAAGATGTTTTAAATTCATAATGAGTGTATTTAGAATTGTATTTATCTGAAGTTGTTGTAGGTCTTTCTGTTGCCGTTGTCGTCCATCGTATCGTCGACGTCCCACCAAAGTCGCGTGCTCTGCCGGTTCTTTTCCTGCAGTTCAGCATTGTTCTGATAGTATTGATTTTGGCTTTCACTATTGGGGTAGAGGATTCGCTTGATGAGGTGATGGTCGAGCAGCGGGTCGCCGGAAGTGTTGGTCACGACATCTGTCTCGGGGTCGTACATGCCCTCGAGGGCAGGATAGTCCGTGCGGCGGAAGTCGGCCCACCCCTCATTGCCGTTCGGGAAGACGGCCATCCACTTGTGGGTGATAAGTGCTTCGAGGATGCGCTCGTTGTCGCCACTCTGGAACGTTCCGTCGTTGAAGCAGACGACGCCCTCAATATACGACTGCGCCTCGGCTGCATCCACCTCGTAGTGGTCCATCGAGGCCTGGATGCCGGCACGTACATACTCCTCGACGCTCATGGTGAGGCCCTCGCCGCTCCAGCCGCGAAGCACCGCCTCGGCCTTGAGGAAAAGGCTCTCGGCATAACTGAGCCAGACGTGCGGACGGCAGTAGTTGAAGTAGAAGTCGGGGTTCAAGTCTTTCGATGCAGGCTTTGGCTGCGTCTTGGTGAGGCTGTAGTTGAGGACGGACATCGACACTTCGTCGTCCTGCGCATTGCGGTGACAGCCCACATAATCCTCGCGGAGCGACTCTTCACCTGCTGCAAGGGTTTCCGATGTCATCTTTGCCCTGAACCAGCACTTCAGGCAGCGCGGGTCGATTATCTTGGTCGTGCTACCTGTTCTGCCAGTCTTGATGGTGTACTCGGCACCGCCTGTCGAGAGGTTCCTGTAGAACTGCTCCATGTCCCACGACAGGACGAATTCGCCGTTGTAGGCAACCGAGCACATCGCTATGCCGTTCTCGTCGCCGCCGGAATCCTCGCCGCCAATGCTGGTAGAGGCATATTTGGGAACCGTCTGCATGTTGTCTTCGTTCGACTCAAGCAGGCCGTATTCGTTGTTGAGGGCTGCTTCGCCTTCCTCCTTGGCACGCTCGGGGTCGACGTTTGATATGCGAAGTGCCATGCGGAGGCGCAGGGTGTTGGCAAAGCGAAGCCATTTCAGGTCGTCGCCAAAGTAGCAGATATCGCCGTCGGTAATGTTGTACTGACTGTCATCGTTTGGCTTGATGGAGTCAACAGCCTGCTCGAGCATGCGGAACATGCAGTCGTAGATTTCCTCCTGCGTGTTGTACGCCACATTGTTCTGCTCGGGTATCTTGGCCTGCACATACTCCTTGCAAGGCATGTCTCCGTAGGTATCTGTGTGAGCAAGCAGGACGAAAGCCATGTAGATGCGCACCTTGTAGAACATGTTCTTATAGCGTTCCGGGTTGTCGTTGAACTTGAGGGCGCGCAGAATCTCACGGTATTCCGTGCAACGCTGGTTGTAGAAGTCCTCCCAACGATAAGCCGACCAGCCATCTGTATAGCCGTATCTGGGCGAACCATTCATGTGTTTCGGCTGGTTGTAGGCGCCGTAGCCGGAATAGACGTCGTGCGTCAGGTTTGTGGCTCGCTGGTATTGTGAGTAGTAACTCTGATAGAGGAAGGAACGGAACTTGTCGGGCACAGCACTTATTTGTTCTTTCCAAATGGCAGAGTCCTCTGCTGTGACGGCATAGTTAAGATTGATGTCGGCATATTTCGTATCGTCGTCCACATCGACAATCTCGCCGTTGGCTGCTCCTCCGCTACCCTCCAACGCATAGGGATTATGGCTCATCTCGGTGAGGTCGTAGCAAGAGGTAAGAAGGAAGAAGGATGAGGTAAGAAGCAGGAGGCTTACCTTATTATTTATATGATGTTTCATAATGTCAGAATCCTAAGTTTAGAGTGAGTCCGTAGGTACGTGCATATGGCACAGAGAGGAAGTCGAGTGCCTGCGAGAACATCGTTGTGTCGTAGCCTCCTTCTGGGTTGCCGGGGGCATTCTTCATGAGGAAGCAGAGATTGCGGGCAACGAAAGAGAGTCGCAAGGAAGTGAGGGGAGTCTTCAGGAACAGTTTCTTCGGGAAGTCGTAGCCGATGGAAAGTTCCTTCAGCTTAATGTAGGAAGCGTCGTGCACGAACTCCTCGGCATAGCCTTGAGTGTTGGAATAGAGTCCGATTGTCTTGTAATAATCCACCGCATTGGGGAAGTCGCGGTCGAGTGTGCGCTCTGATGTTCCCACGAGCGTTGCCATTCCTTCGGAGACGCTGACTATGTCGCCGCCTATCTTCGCGTCGATCAGGCCCGAGAGGATAATGCCGCGATAGTTGAAGGTGGGCATCAGGGACATCAACAACTTAGGCTGAATGTTGCCGATAGGGTGGTCGAGGAGCCATTGCTCCTGATTGCCGCCGCCGGTTTCGGGCTGCGGAAGTCCGTTGGCATCGAGTATGGGATTGCCTGCCGCGTCGCGTTTCATGAGCTTGTTGGCATAGATGTCGCCAAGTTTGCCGCCTGTTACGGCACCGACTTTGACGGGCATGTGCGAGTCGCCGGCAAAGTAGATGCGGTTCACGCCATCAGCCAACTCATCGACTTTGCTGACGTTGTGAGCGAGGTTCAGGTTGAGGTCGAAGGTGAAGTCCTTGGTCTTGACGGGTGTCGTATAGAGTGTGAACTCGATACCTCTGTTGCTAATCTTGCCGGCGTTCACCCATTGCTGGCTCCACGGGGAAGAGGCATCGACCAGCATCGCCTGGTTCTTCGTGGTATTGTAGTAGAATGTGAAGTCGAATCCGAGACGGTTCTGCAGGAACTTCATATCGAGTCCCACCTCGTAGGAGGTCTTGATCTCGGGCTTCAGGTTATTGTTCATCTTGATGGTCTGCACGGTTGACTGGCGAACACCGTTCGAGAAGCTGTACAACTGGGTGTTGTAGAGGTTGTAAGGCTCCGGGTCTTTACCGACTTGGGCCCACGAGAGGCGAACCTTCGAGAAAGTGACCCATTTGGGGAGCGGCTTGTCGATGGAGCTCATGAAGTCGGAGAAGATGTAGCTCAGCGAAGCCGACGGATAGAAGAACGAGCGGTTGCTCGAGGGAAGGGTGGATGACCAATCGTTTCTTGCGGTGAGGTCGAGCGAGAGATATTCCCTGAAGGCCACCTGAGCGGAGGCAAAGATGGAGTACATCGCCCTGTCGCTGCCGGCGTCTGTCGCGCTGTTGAGTCGCTCGGCGGTATTGAAGAGCCAAGTGTCTTTGATGAGCATGTTTTGCACGGAAGCCCCGAGGAGTTCGTACTTCTGATACATGATGTTGCCGCCCAGAGTATAGCCGAAGCGCCAATTATCGTTGAGGGTATAGTCGCCGAGGAACATTGCGGAGATGTTGTGCTCGAAGTGATTCGTCTCGCCTCGGTACATGCCATCGTCGGTTAGCTTCGATTGCCAAGTGTCGTCGCCAGTGGTGATGGCCTGAAGGGCAAGGCTGAGGTTGGTCTCCTGAATGCGTGTGCGATAGTAGTCGAAAGCATATTTGGCTTGGAACTTCAGCCAGGGTTTGATGTCGAGGTTGCCTGCGAAGTAACCGAAGGCACGGAGCCTTTCGTCGCTGTTCTGCAGTTGATGGCGGATGTAGTAGGGGTTGAGGTAGTTCATGTCGGGCCCGAACCAGTTCTGATGCGGGCGGAGTGGAGTGCTGTACTGTTCCAGGTCGCAGAGACGAATGTTGGCCGGGATGAGGAGCAACTGGCCGACTTCGCCCCAGAGTCCTGTCTGCGGACGGTTCTCGGCCTTGGTTCTGGACAGAGATATCTTGCCGTCCACGCTGAACCATTTGTTTATCTTTTGTCCTGCATTGAGGTCGATGTTTATTTTGTTCAGGCTTTCATCCTTGAACATGCCGCGGTTGTCGTTGTATCCGAAAGAGAGGCGGAAGTGAGACGTGTCGGTCTGCTTGCCCAAAGCCACGGAGTGGTAGTGCGAGAAGCCTGTCTTGAAGTAGTCGGTCAGCTTGTTGCCGTAGGCTTTGTAGGGAATGATCTGGCCGTTCCAGGTGACGTCGTCTCTGCCGTCGAGCAGGGGGCCGAAGGAGTTCTGACCAGTCATGCTGACGATGTTTCCGCCGTCGTCGTAGAGATATTCCTTTGTGCCATTATCGCCCTGACCGTATTTGTTCTGCAACTTGATGGTCTGAGCGGCCTGACTCCAAGTGAAGGTTCCGGAATAGCTGATGCCCCAGCCGTCCTTCTTAGCCCCCTTCTTCGTGGTGACAAGAATGACGCCATTACCGGCACGAGCGCCGTAGAGGGCTGCCGCGTTAGGGCCTTTCAGCACGGAAATGCTTTCGATGTCGTCGGGATTGAGGTCGAAGACGGTTCCACCTCTGTCGTAACCGCCGTAAGCCGTCACGTCGCTCGTCTGGTTGTCGGAGAAGGGAACGCCGTCCACAATCCAGAGCGGCTGGTTGTTGTCCGTGAGGGATGAGTTGCCGCGAATGGTTATCTTGGTCGAGCCGCCCAGTCCCGTCGGTGCGGTATTCATTTCGACACCGGCGATTTTACCAGAGAGGGCTGAGGTGACGGAAGGGTCTCCCGTCAGGTTCAGGTGCTCGCCCTTGAGGTCCTGGACTGCATAGCCGAGCATCTTCTTCTCGCGTTTGATGCCGAGGGCCGTGACGACCACCTCTTCGAGCTGTGCCGTGTCTTCCGACATTTCCACATTGACCATTGACCATTGACCATTGACCATCGAGTTTTGGCTGAGGGCTACTTCCTTTGTCTGGAATCCCATGTAGGAAAAGACCAGCACGGGAGCGTCCTCGCCGGTCATGATGGTGTAGTTTCCGTTGATGTCCGTGATGGCTTTCTCGCTGGTACCTTTGACTGAGATGCTGGCTCCGATGAGCGGTTCGCCCTGCTCGTCGAGGATTTGTCCGCTAATCTTTCTCTTCGGTTGCTGCGGTTCGTCGTTCTGCGTGACCTGCGAAGGCCTGTTCTCTCCTCTTTTTGTGGGGATGGAGTAGGCTGTTGCGGTAAGCGACAAGAGCAGCGCCGTCAACGCGAATCGAACGATGAGGCCGTTCAATCCTTGTGCTGTTCGTTTTTCTTCCATTGTTTATGTTATTTTGACCTATTTGCCCCACAAAGTTACACATTATTTAATATTATTGCAAGTTGAATGGTGCTTATTTTGCTAAAAAGCGAAAAAAGGGGGAACGAGGCTGCATTCTCTGACCTTTGCCCCATTTGATAAAATGTAAGCGAAAATGCCACACTTGCTTACTTTCTGTATTTTCCGAATGCTCGAAAAACGGCATCGGAACAGCAGAACTGTGTCCGACCCCAAATTTATCGCAATTTTCTCGAATTTCATAACACATTGAGGCTGTGAGACTTAAGTTTCTCGTGTCCAGGCGCGGGCAGCAAAATGACCCGATTCCGAGTAAAAAAGTGGCTTTTTTGACCTGTTTTGTTGGTCGATTCGGCACGGGTTTCTTCTCAACGCCCTATGCCGAAATCGTCAACGCCCTATAGGGGATGTTCAAACCCTCCCTGCTGAGTTGATTAACTTGCCTGCATAAGTCCCCGATTTCCCCCTTTTTCAATCATTTTGCCTCCCTGCTGCGTTCACTCCCGAAATAGCAAAAAGAAAGCAGAACGGCGTGTTGTCTTACTATTTGTCCGGTGGTTTTTCACCTCTTTTCGCCCGTCTTCCTTTAATTTTTCACGTTTAGTTTTTCATTTTTAATTATTTTGTTGTACCTTTGCACGCGATTTTGAAGGCTTGAAATATCAGCCCGCAAGGTTGCTCCTGTAGTTCAACGGATAGAATAGAAGTTTCCTAAACTTTAGATAGGGGTTCGATTCCCCTCGGGAGTACTACTTCGGGAGTTCATAGTTCATAGTTCAAAGTCAAGAGTTTAAGGGTAACAACTCGTCAACTTGTTTACTTGTCAACTACAAAAAGATATGGAAATAAAGGAAAAAGAATCTGTAGTAGTAAGGTTCTCTGGTGATTCCGGCGACGGCATGCAGCTCGCCGGAAATATTTTTTCTACTGTGTCCGCCACCGTGGGCAACAGTATCAGTACGTTCCCGGACTACCCTGCCGACATCCGCGCTCCGCAAGGTTCGCTCACGGGCGTCAGCGGTTTCCAGGTTCACATCGGTGCCGAGCAGGTCTATACGCCTGGCGACCTCTGCGATGTCCTCGTGGCAATGAATGCCGCAGCACTCAAGACGCAGTATCGCTACGCTAAGCCCGATGCCGCTATCATCATCGATACCGACAGCTTCGGACCTAAAGACTTGGAGAAGGCACAGTTCCAAACCACCGATTATCTCGGCGAGATGGGCATCGATCCGGACAGGGTAATTGCCTGCCCTCTCACGACGATGGTGAAGGATTGTCTGGCTGACAGCGGGATGGACGCCAAGAGCGTGAGCAAATGCCGCAATATGTTTGCGCTCGGTCTGGTGTGCTGGTTGTTCGACAGAGACCTCGACGTCGCCTTCAACTTCCTCAGGGAGAAATTCGCAAAGAAGCCCGAAGTGGCCGAGGCAAACATTAAAGTCATTCAGGCAGGCTACGATTACGGACACAACACGCACTCCAGCGTGGCTAACGTCTATCGCATCGAGACGAAGCACAAAGTGCCCGGCCGCTACATGGACATCACCGGAAACAAGGCTACGGCGTATGGCTTCATCGCTGCTGCCGAGAAGGCTGGGCTGAAGCTCTACCTCGGATCTTATCCCATCACACCCGCTACCGACGTCCTCCACGAGCTCTCCAAGCACAAGAGCCTCGGCGTGATTACCGTTCAATGCGAGGACGAGATAGCAGGCTGCGCGTCGGCAGTAGGCGCTTCGTTCGCTGGAGCACTCGCCGTAACTTCGACCTCTGGCCCCGGCATCTGCCTGAAGAGCGAGGCGATGAACCTTGCAGTCATCATGGAACTGCCCATCGTCGTGCTCGACGTGCAGCGAGGCGGACCCGCGACGGGTCTTCCAACAAAGAGCGAACAGACCGACCTCTTGCAAGCTCTCTTTGGTCGTAACGGCGAGAGCCCAATGCCCGTCGTTGCCGCAGCAAGTCCCACCGACTGCTTCGAAATGGCATACGCTGCCTCGAAGATGGCATTGGAACACATGACACCCGTAATTCTCATGACGGATGCCTACGTTGCAAATGGTTCCGCAGCATTCAAACTGCCCAACCTCAGCGAGTATCCCGCCATCACGCCGCCTTATGTCCCAGAGGATTTGAAAGGTTCTTGGACACCATACATGCGTAATGCCGAGGGCGTTCGCTACTGGGCTGTGCCTGGCAGAGAAGGCTTCGAGCACATCCTTGGCGGCCTCGAGAAGGACGACAAGACGGGTGCCATCAGCACGAATCCCGAGAATCACGACTTGATGACACGCAAGCGTCAGGCTAAGATAGCAGCCATCCCTGTGCCCGACCTCGAGGTGCTTGGCGACAAAGACGATGCCGAGTTGCTCATCGTGGGCTTCGGCGGTACCTATGGTCACCTGCATGCTGCGATGGACGAACTGCGTGCCCAGGGCAAGAAGGTTGCCCTCGCACACTTCCGCTACATCAATCCCCTACCCAAGAACACTGCCGACGTCCTGCGTCGCTACCCGAAGGTCGTAGTAGCCGAACAGAATATGGGACAGCTCGCAGGCTGGCTCCGCATGAAAGTCGACGGGTTTGTTCCCCAGCAGTTCAACCAAGTAAAGGGTCAGCCTTTCAAGGTCGCCGAACTGGTCGAAGCGTTCGGCAATTTAGTTAAGAGTTAAGAATTAAGAGTTAAGAAAGAATGTCTCAAGACATACTCATAGACAAACGCTCTTATTTGTTTGCACTTCGGATAGTGAAAGCTTATAAGTATCTGACAAAGCAGCAGAATGAATATGTTCTCTCAAAGCAGATGCTTCGAAGCGGAACTGCTATAGGTGCTATGATGCGGGAAGCCAAGTTTGCCCAAAGTCGTGCTGACTTTGTTAGCAAAGCATCAATAGCCTTGAAGGAAGCAAACGAAACTCTTTACTGGTTAGAACTCTTACATGACAGTGAATACATTGATGATAATACGTTTAACTCAATACATGCTGAGGCAGATGCAATAACTGCAATCTTAGCATCCATTGTGAAATCTACAAAGGAGAACACTGAAAAGTACGATAACGCTAAAGGTGATTTTCTTAACTCTTAACTCTTAACACTTAACATAAAGATGTATAGCGCACAAGATTATAAGAAAGGACAGCCGCGTTGGTGTCCTGGATGTGGTGACCACTTCTTCCTCGCCAGCCTTCACAAGGCGATGGCAGAGATAGGTGTGGCGCCGTCGCAGACTGCCGTCATCAGTGGTATCGGCTGCTCCAGCCGTTTGCCGCACTATATGGCGACGTATGGCATGAACACGATTCACGGCCGTGCGGCTGCGATTGCTACTGGTTGCAAGGTTGCTAACCCCAACCTGACTGTTTGGCAAGTCAGTGGTGATGGCGACGGACTGGCTATCGGAGGCAATCACTTCATACACGCCAACCGCCGCAACATCAACCTGAACATGATTCTGCTCAACAACAGAATCTACGGTTTAACGAAGGGACAGTACAGCCCCACCAGCCCGCGTGGCTTCGTCAGCAAGTCTTCGCCATACGGAACGGTTGAGGATCCTTTCCGTCCTGCCGAGTTGTGCTTCGGAGCGAGAGGTCACTTCTTTGCCCGCGCCGTTGCCACCGATGCCCCAGGCACCGTGGAGATTCTCAAGGCGGCCTACAATCATAAGGGCGCCAGCGTGTGCGAGATCCTGCAGAATTGCGTGATATTCAACAATGGCACGCACGATGCGGTCTATTCGAAGGAAGGTCGCGCCAAGAATGCCATCTATTTGAAGCATGGCGAGAAGATGCTTTTCGGAGAGAACAACGAGTACGGCATCGTGCAGGAAGGCTTTAACATCAAGGCCGTTAAACTTGGTGAGGAGGGTTACACAGAAGCCGACGTCCTGGTTCACGACGCGAAGTGCGAGGACAATACCCTGCAGCTGAAGCTTGCCGAGATGGAGTGGCCCGTTGCGCTCGGCGTGATTCGTGATGTCGAAGCCCCAACCTATGACGATTGCGTTTGGAGCCAAATCGAGGAAGTCAAAGCGGCTAAGAAGTATCACAACTTCGCCGAGTTGCTCGAGACGAACGACATCTGGACGGTAAAGTAAACGTTAACCTATAAAGCGAGGCACGCCTAGTTTGCGAACTAGGCGTGCCTAATTTGTTTATATGCTTAGCTAAAATCTTCCAGCTCCGCCACCGAAGCCGCCTCGGCCACCGCCTCCTCGAGAACCACCTTGTCCACGGCCACCTTCGCCGCGGCCACGACCCATCATGCCGCGTCCGCCGAAGCGACCGAAGCGCCAATTGACCGAGAGCAGCACGTAGCTGCGAACCATCTCGTTCCTTGTGTCGGTGCGGCTAACAGCACTCACGTTGCGATTCACGTCGTCGCGTTCATCGAGGATGTCAACTGCACGCAGGCTTATCGTCAGCTGTTTGTAGGGAAGAAACCTTTGGCTGATGCTGCCGTTCCATATCAAGTGGTTCGTGTTCATAGCCTCGTCCGAGTAACCACGGCGGCTTTGTTGCTCGATGTCGCTGCTGATAGTCATTCCCCAAGGGAAGGTGATGACGAAACTTCCGCCGTAGTTGAAGTTGTAATGGTCGAGGTTAGAGGCCGTCGCATTATTGCTGCGATTGAGGTTATAGTTGAATCTGCCGTTCACGTTGGCTTCCACTTGCCAGCCGCTTTCCCAGTCTTGTCGGAAGGTGAAGCGTAATCTTTGACCGAAGTTGCCGCTCCGCGTGATGTTCTCCACCGTCATCTTGTCCTTGCTTCGATACAGGTAACCGATGTTTTTGCTGGTGCTGAGCGACGTATTCATATCGAAGCGCCAATGCTTTTTGCTGTCGAGGGCGGTGTTGAAGTTGTAGTTCGCCGACGCATTCCAGTTGCCGTTCACGTTGACAGGCATAGATACGCGACCGCCCGTAACCTCATTATATTCCGTACGATTCGTGGTGCTGTTGCGAGTTGTATGGAACTGAAGGCTGACCGCATTAGTGCGTTGGTAGTCGATAACCGTGCGGCGATACTCGAATTGGACGTTCTGGGTGAAGCTCGGCTTGAGTCCTGCGTTACCGATACGAATGTTAAGCGGGTTGGCGTCGCTCAGCGTGTCGGGAATCATGTCTGTGATGTTGGGCCAACCTGTATCGGCGTTGTAGCGGAGTTCGAGTTGTTCCTGACGGCTGAACCTGTATTGAAAGTTCACGACAGGCGAGGCGTTGACGACGGTGCGGCGCAGCAAAGTGTCGATGCGACCTTTGTGGTAATCCACTTTACTGATTTGCGGCTGCACGGTTGCCCCGACAGTCAGGCGGAACTTGGTGCGGTTGAAGCGTATCTGGGTGCGGATACTATGGTTCTGACCTATGTTGCGCGTGTAGCTGCATTGTTGCTTGTCCTGCACTACATAAGGCGCATCGAAGAAATCATCATAGTTAGAGGCGTTCACGCCAAGTATGTCGTTGTACGGATCGAAGATGGAGCGGACGTCGCGGTCGTTGTCGCGGAAGGTGTATCGATAGTTGTAATCGAGTTGCAAGAAAGTCTGATAGGCGATGGGCTCGCTGTAGCTGAAGCGCGCGTTGAAGTTGTAGTTGTAGTTCGTGCCACGATTGTACTGCACTTTGTGATAGACGGAGTCTCCGCCGCTGAGTGCCTCGAGGAGGTAGTAATCCGTTTGCGAGTAGTTGTTGCCCTCGTTGTTCGAGTCGCCATAGCCGCCGCCAACGCTAAATGTGATGTTTCGTCCGGGCTTCTTTAGGCGCTTGTTGACCTGCAGGGAGGCAGATGCGCTGATGTTCTTCGAACTGTTCCAGTTGTCGCCCAGGCGGTGGTTTACGCCGATTTGCCTGGAGAGTTCGAGATAGTCGGCCAGCGGAGTGGGGGAGAGCAGGAAGGGATTATCGTGCCAAGTGGCCGATTCGTTGCCGCCTTCGCCATGGGTTCTGCTGAAGTTGAGCTCGGGTCGGAACTGGATGTTCCACGTCGAGTCGGGCTTCCACTCTACGCGATATTGGAATCCGAAGTTGCCGTTGTGACTGTTGCTGTGGTTCCTGCTGGCCGAGTAGGCAGAGTTCTTCAGCTCGAAGTTCTGGGAGTTCGACTCGGAGGCGCTGCTCGACTGGCTGAAGCTGCCGTTCATGCTGCCGTTCAGCTCCACTTTCTTGTTCTGCCAGTTCATCGTCGCGCCAAGGCTTTGATTGTCCGAGAGGCCGTTGCCATTAGTATTTCCGGCATTGGCGAAACCGCTGTACTTCTGGTCTCCGATGAAGCTGTTCATGTTCAATTGGCCGCGATATCGGTCGTGAGTTCCGTAGGTACCGCTTGCGTTGCCGAAGAATCCTTTCTTGCGGTCCTTTTTGATAGCGAGGTCGAGCACCGTCCTCTCGTTTCCGTCATCGATGCCCGTGATGCGAGCCATATCGCTCTTTCGGTCGTAAGCCTTCACCTTATCGACTATCTCGGCTGGCAGATTCTGCAGGACCAGGTTGCGGTTGTTGCCGAAGAATTCTTTTCCGTCAACAAGGATTTGACTGATGTTCTTGCCGTTGAACGTGTAGTTTCCGTTCTCGTCCTGCACGATGCCGGGCAACTTCTTGATGAGGTCTTCCACCATCGACCCTTCGGGCAATTTGAAGGCATCAGCGTTGTAGGCCACCGTATCGTCAATGACCGTCATTTCCGGCAGTTTGCCTTCGACGACGGCTTCAGCCATTACCGTCGCATCCTCGCGCATCATGACGTCGGCCACCTTGAAGTTGCCAGACCTTTGGGGCAGCGCGAGCTTGAACTTCTGCGTCTTGAAGCCCATGAACGACACTTGAAGTGTGTAGGTGGCGGCAGGAATGCCAGGCAACAGGAACTGCCCGTTCTGCTTGGTCGTCGCGCCGGTAATCATCGAGTCGCGTTCGTTGTAGAGCTTCACGGCAGCCCCCTCCATCGGCTGCAGCTTTTCGTTTTCGAAGACGGTACCGCGGATATTAAGCAACATCGCCTGCTTCTGCTGGGCATAACTCAGGGTGGTAGCAAGCAGGAGCAGAAGCGAGGCAATGTATATGGTTAGTCGATTCTTCACACTTAATAAGACGCCCGAAACGACGAAAAGTTTAATCCGAGAAGAAAAATAATGTTAACCTTTCAAACGTATGCAGTCACATCGCCAGTACTCTCGTGTGAGTACTGCAGTACCTACACGAGAAAACTCCAGTACTCACACGAGAGTACTGGAGTTTTCCCATAATAGTTTTTTTTGAGTACTGGGTCGATCCGACCTTCAGAACTGCGGACGATTGACAATCCAGCACGGGTGGTTGGTCGGGTTGCCCTTATGATCGACGAAAGTAAGCTTGCCGTCTATGTCCTTCAGCTCCATCAAAATCATCGGACGAGGACGGTAATCGCCTCGACGAGGAATGAGTCCCTCGCAATGGGAATGCATGATCATGAACATGCGGCCAGCCCGACCCGTGATGATTTCCCCGTTGTGACCGGCTCCGTTCAGTATCGCATCGGGGCTTTCGGAAGTAAGAACGGGCTCGGGCTCGCTCCAGCCCGAGAAGAGATTGCTGGATGTGCTCAGGCACAAGGTGTACTCATAATTGTTGAAATGGTTCTTGGAGCAGTAGAAGTAGTACAGCCCTTTATATTTATAGATGTATCCTCCTTCGTAGGCCGTCGTGATGTAATGGGGCTTGCTGCCTTTCGCGTAGGTCAGTCCGTCCTTTGAAAGTTCGCGGATATAGTTGCCCTTGCTGTTCACGTCGCCATAGACGAGATACTGTTTGCCGTCGTCGTCGAGGAAGTACTGCCCGTCTTGTGGGGTCGGATGTTCAGGCGTACCGACGTTCAAGGTGTTGGCATAGCGGAAGGGACTATCGATGTCGTCGGCCACAAGGACTACCTGGCGGTCGTTCTCCATTGAGACAAAGAGGGTGAGGTACACGACGAGTTTGCCCTCGATGAGTGCTGGAGAAGGTGCCCAGAAGTTGATGTTCTGCTTGCCAGCCCCAGTCTTCATGGGGTCGAGCTTGCCGTCGCCAAACGGGTCATGCGGGTTCGGACCTGGGAACATATCGCGATAGTAGGTCCAGTTACACAGGTCTCGGCTGCGATATATCTTGATAGGGAAGCCCGTCTTGAAGCAGTAGAACCATTCTCCGACCTGCACTATCGATGGATCTGGGCAGTCGAAATCGGTCACGGGGTTCATCGCGACGGTCTTGTCGGGCATTTCTTTTCTGAGTTCAAACAGGGTCTTGTCGGCGATTTGACGCTCTGTCTGAGACTTTGCGGCCAGGCTCCCCAAACAAAGGAGAAGCAGGAAAAGTGAGATTCGGTTCATGTCTGTGTTACCTTTAACTAATCATCTTTTGCATGCAAATATACGAAAAAAAGATGTATTCCTTGCCGTTCTTGGAAAAATATGCTAATTTTGCCTGCAAATAAACCAACCTAACAACCAAATTACAAATGAAAAAGTATCTCTTTATCCTTTCTGCGGCAGTCTTCTTCTGCGCTTGCGAAGACTGGAAAATCACTGGTGATGACCAAAACGAACCTGAATGGGGAAAAGCATCTCTGTGCATCGATAACCCAATTGCCGAAGGTGACAGCCTCTGCTATCACATCGAGTTCAACCTCGACACACTTTCCGGCGACGGAGAACTGGCAACTCAACTGGCCGCTATCCTGCGCGACAGTGTGCTCTACCTGCATGGATACGCCACAATCGAAGAGACGATGGCAGCACTTGCAGACAGCCTCGAGACCGAATGGAAAGCAGAAATCGCAGAACAGCTGGCTTATGATCCTGAGTACAAGGACATGCTTCAGTACTGCTACAACATAGAAGGCAGTCCTGTCGATAACGGTAATGACAGCATTCTCTCCTATCAAACGAATACCGACTGCTACTTCGGCGGCGCTCACGGCAGCTATGTAGTGGGCTATTACAACTTCGACAAGAACACAGGCAAACTGCTCAACATAAAAGACATCGTGCCTGCAGATAAGGAGAAAGAGGTGCTGAAAGCAATGGAAGAACAGCTCTGCAAGGACTGGGAAGCAACAGATTTAACCGACCTGCAAGAGAAAACCGGTATCACAATGCTGGGCGACCTCTACCTGACCAACAACTTCCTGCTCAAGAACGACAGCATCGAGTTCCTCTTCAACCAGTATGAGATTGCTCCTTATGCAGCCGGCTTGATTGGCGTAACTGTGAAAAAGCCGTAAGCCTTACCAGCCCGTCTCGGCCCAACCTAAGGCTTCGTACCACGAAGTCTCCTGGAAATCAGCATTCCAGCCGTAGGGTTCATATTCCTGTAACGGCACAAACATAGAGACTCCACCGTAACATTCTGTATCTTCGATGTACGGGAAGTTGCACAAGTTATTGCTGTACCAAGTCCTGGTCGAGGAGAATGTCTTTGTGGGAACAGCCCTGTCGAAGTATTCCATCCAGGCAGCGTAATCGTCTTCACTAAGCAGTCGGCACATCGTGGTACGCATGTCGAAGTAATAATTGTACTTGACCAGACGACTGCAATAGGCCTGGAATCCAGAAGTGCTAGGCTCTACATGTTCCATGTAACGTGGAATCAGGAACCTTCCTGTGGCTTCTGCAAGTGCCTCGAGCTGCGTGCAGTCGATGCAGGAAAGCAGTACGCCAGTATAAATGCCAGTAGGATATCCGCTGTTATATCCATTGATGATGCCGTTGACATCGCCTGCACAAAGAGCTCCCATGACTTTGTCGTAAGGTGCTCCTGGCCCGGGAATCTCTGCAGGAGAGCCTACTATATAGCGAGTGACGTCTCGCAATTCGTAGGCCACCTCGATGCACTGCATGAAGCAAGCATCAAAGAAGATGTAATCAAACGCTGGCAACTGGGCAAGCACATCGTGAAGGACAGGAATCTCCATCTCAACTTCTCTTGTGGCTGTGCCTGGTGTCTCGTCTTTGCCAAAGGTGTTGTGACGTGGATTCCAGCCTGTTGCATGCGACCAGAACGTGATGCCATAGTGACGGGCAGGGAAGTAATGCTCTATCTGTTGAAGAGCATTGAGCATCACATCTTGACTGGTGCTGCACAATTCAGAGTTATATAGCCTCCATCTCTGCATGCCCTTCTTTGCCGACAACTCGTATATAGCTGGTTTGTTAGTTTTGTCATCAACATAGACGATGACATTGACATCCTCGGGAATAAGGTTCTTGGCCTTCGCCATCTCCATCGTGTCCTTCCTGACCTGTGAAGATAGAGAATTGTCGGCAGCCATATAGATAATGACAGTACGCTCAGCCTCTGCCCGAGGTTGTTCTTCAGGAGTGACAATCATGTCGCGACTACATCCTGCCAGCAGAAGCATATTATATAATATAATAATGTATAGGCCGAAACGTTTCATGCCGCAAAGGTACGAAAAAGTTTAAAGTTTAAAGTTTAAAGTTTAAAGTTTTTTTCTTTTTTGATGCAATAAGCAGGCATTTCTTTCCGTTATTATACTGTTATGCAATGGATAAACAGAATACGTCAGGTTAAGATTGTCTTAATAATCTTGGCAGTTGTGCTCTGCGTGGCATCGCTCGTGGTCTCTAACTTCCTTGTGCGCGACCTCAAGGTCGAAGAGCAACGCAAGATGGAGATATGGGCCGAGGCTCTGCGTTCGTTGAATAATGCGGATGAGACGACCGACCTTACCCTCGTGTGGAGAGTGCTGAACAGCAATAATACGATTCCTGTTGTCGTGCTCGATAGCGAAGGACGCGTGCAGGACTATCGTAACATGGAGGTAGGAGCAACGTCTGGTGCATCGCTTGACTCCTTGGTGCTTTACGAGGCTCTGTCTATGAAGCAGGCAGGAAGGACTATCCGCATCAACTTCGGCGACAATGATTATATGGAGATATGCTATGCCGACAGTCTCATTCTGACGCGTCTTGCGTGGTGGCCCTATGTGCAACTTGGTGTTGTGCTCATCTTCGTTGTGGTTGCCATTTTTGCTCTGCTAAGCAGTAAAAGAGCAGAACAGAACAAGGTGTGGGTAGGCCTGAGCAAGGAGACGGCACATCAGCTTGGCACTCCTATCAGCAGTCTTATGGCTTGGCACGAAGTCCTTCGGGAAACATATCCGGATGACGAACTGCTTCCCGAAATGGGGAAGGACATCAAACGCCTGCAACGCATTGCAGAACGCTTCAGCAAGATTGGCTCTCAACCAGAACCAAAGCCCGAGAACCTCAATGAGGTGTTGGGCAACGTGATGCAATACATAAGCCGCAGAACCAGCAACCGCATCACGATGAAGTGCAACTTGCCTGCTGAGCCGCTCATTGCTCCTGTCAGTGCTCCCTTGTTCGAATGGGTGATAGAGAACCTCTGCAAGAACGCTATCGACGCAATGGAGGGCAAGGGAAGCATTACGCTTACGGCAAAGGAAGAGCTCGATTGCATCAGTGTGGAAGTCTGTGACACAGGCAAAGGCATTCCCAAGAATCGCTTCAGTTCAGTCTTTATGCCAGGTTACACGACCAAGGAACGTGGCTGGGGCTTAGGACTTTCACTTGCCAAGCGTATTGTCGAGGAGTATCACGATGGACGTATTTTCGTAAAGAATTCCGAGATTGGAAAGGGTACAACGTTCCGTGTAGAACTCAAAAAGCGCTGATAAGGCATTTTTTTCGTGCCAAAGTTGCACAAGTAATTGATTTTTTTACTAATTTTGCAGCCCGATGGGAAAACTGGACGGTTATATAGTTGATTTGAAAGGTCTTTCCTCTGATACTGTGTCGTACCATTGGAAGGCTGATAATGACTTCTTCTCCGCCGTTCAGGGACCTGAAATCAAGGCTGGTTCGCTCGATGTTGCATTACGGGTGAAACAGACATCTGGCACCTTTGAGCTGGAGTTCCAGCTGAAGGGCGAGGTGGAAGTAACTTGCGACCGCTGCCTTGAACCAATGTCCCAACCCATCGACGCCCTGTGCACGTTGCGTGTCAAGATGGGCGAAGAGTATGCCGACGACGGCGATGTCGTCACCATCCCAGAGCGGGAAGGCATCATCAACGTGGCTTGGAACATCTACGAGTTCGCAGCTCTGCAGATACCCCTGCGTCACGTGCATCCCGACTGCCCCTCTCTGACCTCGATGGAAGAAGAGAAGGAAAGCGACCCAAGATGGGAAGCGCTGAGGGAACTAGTAAACACTAAATCGTAAATAATTAAATAGTAAATCGAATTATGGCACATCCAAAAAGAAGACAGTCCAAGACCAGGACTCTCAAAAGAAGAACTCACGACAAGGCAGTAGCTCCCGCATTGGCAGTATGTCCTAACTGCGGCGAGTTCCACATCTATCACACCGTATGCCCTGCTTGCGGTTACTATCGCGGCAAGGTTGCCATCGAGAAAGAGGCTTAAAGATTGGAACAGATAAATGCCGTCATAACTGGTGTGGGCGGATACGTGCCCGACTATATCCTCGACAACGAAGAGATGTCGAGAATTGTGGACACCAGCGATGAATGGATAATGGAGAGGATTGGCGTCAAGACACGCCACATCCTCAAGCCTGAGCAAGGCAGCGGTACTTCGTACATGATGACGAGGGCCGTTGCTCAGCTTTTGCGTAAGACTGGCGCAGACCCCGACAGCATAGAGCTCGTCATCTGCGCCACCACGACCCCCGACTACCACTTCCCTTCTACGGCGTCGCTTGTCATTGGCAATTGCGGCCTGAACAACGCTTTCGGCTATGACATGGAGGCAGCTTGCGCAAGCTTCCTTTATGGAATGGAGGCAGGAGCGGCCTATATTCGTTCGGGGCGCTACAAGCGCATCATCATCTGTGGCGGCGACCACATGAGTTCCATGACCAACTATGAGGACCGCAATTCCTGTCCTATCTTCGGCGATGGCGCAGCCTGCGTCATGATGGAGGCCACGACAGAGGAGGTGGGTCTCATGGATGGCTATTACCGTGTGGACGGCAAGGGCTACCAGCCTCTTCACATGGCGGCAGGCGGTTCTGCCAAGATGCCGAGCCACGAAACTGTTGACGCCCGCGAGCACTTTGTCTATCAGGAAGGCCGTGCTGTGTATAAGCATGCCGTGCTCGACATGACGAGTGCCGTCAAGACCATCACCAAGCGCAACAACCTGACGAAGGACAACATCGATTGGGTTGTGCCGCATCAGGCCAACATCAACATCGAGGTTTCCGTCGCGCAGCGCATTGGCATCGAGAAAGACCATATCATGATAAACATCGACCACATGGCCAACACCAGTGGCGGCACGCTTCCCCTTTGTCTTTGGGAGTACGAGCCGCAGCTCAAGAAGGGCGACAAGCTCGTCTTCACCGCTTTCGGCGCTGGCTTCACATGGGGCGCAAGCTACATGATATGGGGTTACGACGGGGCGAAGGAAGCAGCCAAAGAGCCTGCACAGTTCTATAAGGAAGGGCTCATGACTCGCGAAGAATGGAGAAAGTTAAGAAGTTAAGAGTTAAGAGTTAAGAGGGATACTTTTGCGTCGAGCATATCAGGCGTCCAAAGTTATTGTTCTTAACTCTTAGCTCTTAACTTTTAACTTTTAAAAGAAAGATTATGTTTCGTTCCGGCTTTGTTAACATTGTTGGCAACCCGAATGTGGGGAAGTCAACGCTCATGAACCTTTTGGTTGGTGAGCGCATATCCATTGCTACCTTCAAGGCACAGACGACTCGCCATCGCATCATGGGCATCCTCAACACGCCCGAGATGCAGATTTGTTTCAGCGATACGCCTGGTGTGCTCAAACCCAACTACAAGCTGCAGGAGCAGATGCTCCAGTTCAGCGAAAGCGCTTTGCAGGATGCCGATGTGTTGCTCTACGTCACCGATATGGTGGAGACGCCCGACAAGAACAGCGACTTCCTCGAGAAGGTAAAGAAGCAGAAAGCACCTATCCTCGTACTCATCAACAAGATAGACCTGAGCGACCAGAAGGCATTGACCGAGAAGGTAGAGCTTTGGCACGAGGCGTTGCCCGATGCGGAAATCATCCCCATCAGTGCCCTCCACAAGTTCAATGTAGATAATGTGCTGAAGCGCATACAGGAGCTCTTGCCCGAGTCGCCCGCTTACTTCGACAAAGATCAGTGGACCGACAAGCCTGCCCGATTCTTCGTCACGGAAATTATACGCGAGAAGATACTCCTCTATTATGATAAGGAGATACCTTACAGCGTGGAGGTCGTGGTCGAGCAGTTCAAGGAGACAGACAAGAACATCCACATCAACGCCATCATCTATGTGGAGCGCGACAGTCAGAAGGGTATCATCATCGGCCACCAAGGCGTTGCCCTGAAGCGTGTCTCGACGGAGGCCCGCAAGAGCCTGGAGAAGTTCTTCGGCAAGAGCATCTATCTCGAGGTCTTCGTAAAGGTCGATAAGGACTGGCGGCAGAGCGACCGCGCCATGAAGGCTTACGGATATAATCTGGAATAAAGACCCCCTCTGACTCCCCCTCTATGGGGAGAACATTAGTTTGTATATTCATTTATATAATCCTGTATTGTCTTTAATACTTGTTCTATTTCTATTATAATCTCTTCGTTTCTAAAGCGGAGAACTTTAAATCCCAACTTCTCAAGGTCTTCTGTCCTGTAGGCATCTAATTCCATTTGTTCTTGAATAAAATGGTAGCCACCATCTACTTCGATAATAAGGGATTTCTCAAGGCAAGCAAAGTCAGCAATATAATTTTGGATGATTAACTGTCTTTTAAATTTCACGCCAAGAGCATTTCCCTTTAATTGTCTCCATAGGAACTCTTCCGCTTCAGTTTGATTTCGCCTGTTTTCTCGCGCAAATGCCTTAAGTCTATCATAGAAAAAGGGGTCAGCCAATTCAAAGTTTCTCCGCATAACTCGTTCTGTTGTGTTCTCCCCATAGAGGGGGAGTTAGAGGGGGTCTACTTGAACTTATTTATACAATCAATATAAGCCTCAACAGAAGCCGTTACGATATCTGTGTTAGCGCCAAAGCCATAGTAGATCTTGCCGTCGTATTCCACTTGCATATGGACCTTACCCATGTCGTCGGAGCCCTTCGAGATGGCTTGAATGGTGAATTCGCGGAGTGTCATTTGACGCTTGATGATGGTCTTCAAGGCCTTGATGGCAGCATCGACAGGACCATTACCCGAAGCTGCACTCTCGAACTTCTCGTTGGCAATGAGCAGACCTATGCTGGCTACGCTACGAACGCCCTTGCCTGTCGTAACCTGCAGATAGTCGAGTTTGACATTGTGAGAAGCAGTACGGTCGGCACCAGCCAATACCAAGATGTCGTCGTCTGTGATTTCCTTCTTCTTGTCGGCAAGCTTGAGGAACTCCTCGTAAACCTTATCCAAGCGTTCGCCATCGATGTCAACTCCATTCACACTCAGACGATGTTTCAGGGCAGCACGACCACTTCTAGCCGTCAGCACGATAGCATTATCGTCGATACCCACATCCTTGGGATTCATGATTTCGTAGGTCGAAGCGTTCTTCAGCACGCCATCTTGATGAATGCCGCTGCTGTGAGCAAAAGCGTTCCTGCCCACAATCGCCTTGTTTGGCTGCACAGGCATATTCATCAAGGAGCTTACCATTCGGCTGGTTGGGAATATCTTTGTCGTGTTGATATTGGTGTCGATGCCAAGGTCGGGATGCGTCTTGAATATCATGGCAATTTCTTCGAGGGAAGTATTGCCTGCTCTTTCGCCAATGCCGTTGATGGTCACCTCAGCCTGACGAGCACCATTCAGTATGCCAGCCACAGTGTTGGCCGTAGCCATTCCGAGGTCGTTGTGGCAATGTGTAGAGAGGATGCTCTTGCCAGCAGCAAAAGCATCAACATGTTCGTAGAGGTATTTTATCTTCTCACCGTACTCGTAAGGAGTGCGGAAGCCTGTCGTATCTGGAATGTTGCAAACCGTAGCACCAGCCTTCGTGACTGCTTCGATGACGCGAGCCAAGTACTCGTTGTCCGTGCGGCCAGCATCTTCGGCATAGAACTCCACGTCTTCCACGTACTTTTTGGCATACTTCACGGCAGCTACGGCACGCTCGATGATTTCCTCTGGAGTGGAGTTGAACTTGTATCGGATGTGGCTCTCGCTCGTTCCTATGCCAGTATGGATGCGCTTGTGCTTGGCATACTGCAGAGCTTCGGCTGCACAATCTATGTCTTTCTCGACGGCACGCGTCAAGGCACAAATCGTTGGCCAAGTCACAGCCTTACTGATTTCTATCACACTATTGAAGTCACCGGGGCTGCTGATGGGGAATCCTGCCTCGATAACATCCACGCCGAGAGCCTCGAGTTGCTTGGCAACCTGAATCTTCTCGACCGTATTCAGTTGACATCCTGGCACCTGTTCGCCATCGCGAAGCGTAGTGTCGAAAATAAACAATTTGTCACTCATATTATATTATAGTTTACAATTTGCGCGTGCAAAGGTACGAAAAAGCGAGCGAAATACAAAAGGAAAACGGATTTTTTTCTTTTTATTTCCGAGCGAAGACCGTAGCTCGACCAGAGGTCAAGGTAAGAAAAATAGTAGAGGAAACAAAACAAAGACGGGAAAAAGAGCCGTTAAATCGGCAAACTATGCCTGAAAGGTTTGACAACTACTGCAGAGTCGTCCGAAAACGTGGCATTAGTAAATACCAAACGTCACACTAGTAAAATGCAAATGTCACACTAGTAAATCGCAAACGTCACACTATACGTTTGCAATCGTGGCACTATATGTTTGGCAACGAGGTTGGGAGTGTCAGGAAACCTCACGAATCATTGCGGCTCCTGCAGGGTGAGGTCCAAAAGCTCTTGCTGAGAGCCGTTGAAGATATTACAATCGACAAAGCCCTTGATTCCGCTGACTTTGCCGCAATCGGTATGTTGCCAGAAAGTCCATTTGCCCTTGTACGCGAGCTTATCCACATAGTAATGCGCTATCCAATAGGGATAGGCATCGAACTCCGGCGTGTTGAGATAATTGACTTTGAACTTGTAACCCGTATAAAGTATGGGCTTCACGCCGTACTCTTTCTCGACAATATCGAGCCAGATTTTTACATCACGACGCAATTGTTGGGGCGTCAAATCACCCTTCTTTTCTATGTCCAAAACGGGAGGCAAATCGCCAGGTTCAAGCTGAGCAATCGACAAGTAGAACTCTGCTTGCTTTCGCGGACTGATGCCAGGAACGAAGAAGTGATAAGCGCCTCTGATTAAGTCGTTTCGCTTGGCATTGGCAAAGTTTCGGTTGAAGTTGTCATCAAACAACATTTCACCCTCTGTTGCCTTGATGAAAACGAAACTGACAGGAGCATTTCCAATGGAGGCATTACGGAGTTTCTCCCAGTTGATGCGCTCCTGATAATGGCTGATGTCAATACCTCTCACTTCGTAGCCTTCAGGAAAAGTCGGCTCACCATAAATAGCACGCCAGCGGAAGCTGAAAGGACTGACGAAAAAATGATAGAACAGACCAACATAAATGGCTACGACGAGCAGTCCGCCAAGCCATACAAACCAGGAAGGGAGGCCTTGGAAAAGACGCAAGAAGCGGAACCCACGGGAAGATTTCTTGCGCTTCCCGCGGGTTTGCTTTCTCTGACCGCTCGACTTCCTTCTCGGAGGACGGTTCGAAGCGGCATGTTTCCTTTCCTGTGTCAAGTCCGGATTATTTGCCTTGTTCCAGGGCAAGCGTCTTCGTGCATTGGTCGCACACTTCGCTTGGGCCCCAGTACTGAATAGGACCAGGATAAACGTAGCATGTGTTCTTTGCCCACTCCTCACGCTTGCTTGCAAAGAACTTGAAGGGAGCGCCGTCGAGTTCTACAAGAGCCTTGCGGATTACGGGCTTCATAGCGCCGTTACGACGTTCCATGTTCATCATCATTGTGATGGGCACACCACCTGCAATCCACTCGCTTGCGGGAGCAGTTGTGTTCTTGATGACACTCATGTAACCTGTCTTGCCGTTAGCAATCAAGCGGCTTGCGTTGAAGCCGAGGCTGTAGCAGTAGTCGGCATCGTAGTTGCTGGGGGCTGCACAACGGCCTTCATAACCGAAGAAGTGGTGCTGAGCGGAGAACTTGCCATTGTATTTGCCTTCCTTCTTCCAAGCTTCGAGCTTCATGGCTACCATAGCAGAGAGGAGTTTCTCCGTCTCGATAAGGCTGACCTGAACATTGCCGTGAGGGTCGCGGTCGAGGCAGAGCTGACGCTCAACATCTTTGGGAAGAGACTCGAGAACAGCAAGGTTCTCGGGTGCGATATGACCCTTCACGAAGGCAACCTGTGCGTCCTTGCTCTCGAACTCGCGGCTCTCGCCAGTTGCGGGGTCAGTAAGCACCTCGTTGAGCTCTGCGATAAGCTTCTTGATGGCAGGAATGAACTCAATCAGACCTTCAGGGATGAGGACGGTACCAAAGTTGTTACCTTCGGCTGCACGGTCAGCCACAATCTTTGCGATATAAGTCACAACGTCGTCCAGACTCATGGCCTTCTGCTCTACTTCCTCGCTGATGAGGCAAGCGTTGGGCTGTGTCTCGAGGGCACACTCCAGGGCGATGTGGCTTGCGCTACGGCCCATCAGTTTGATGAAGTGCCAGTACTTGCGAGCACTATTGCAGTCGCGCTGGATGTTACCAATCAGTTCGCTGTAGGTCTTGCAAGCTGTGTCGAAGCCGAAGCTGGTTTCAATCTGCTCGTTCTTCAAGTCGCCGTCGATTGTCTTGGGACAGCCAATCACCTGAACACCATAGTTCTTGGCAGCATAATATTCAGCCAGGACGCAAGCGTTGGTGTTGCTATCGTCACCACCAATGATGACAAGCGCCTTGATGCCAAGTTTGCGGAGAATCTCGATACCGCTCTCGAACTGGCTTTCCTTCTCGAGTTTCGTACGGC
>JAEEGJ010009289.1_pt1 | contig 26441 bp, 19 predicted proteins | sample 8958761 | NCBI WGS metagenome assembly JAEEGJ01 (sample SAMN16246546, study PRJNA631951) | gut metagenome | biome: gut microbiome; feature: rumen; material: RS-attached | host: Bos | place: Iran: Karaj | collected 2018-10 | reverse complement strand
CTTCTTATATGAATTTACGAGGAGGTAAGTTCAAATGACAGCATTATTAATTATTATTGCTGCAATCGTTTTGCTCTTAGCCGGCTATATTTTCTATGGCTCATGGCTTGCAAAACAGTGGGGAATTGACCCTGCAAAAAAGACACCGGCTAACGAAATGACTGACGGTGTAGACTACGTTCCGGCAAAGCCTGCCGTTTTGATGGGACATCACTTCTCATCTATTGCAGGTGCAGGTCCAATCAACGGCCCTATTCAGGCTGCTGTTTTCGGATGGGTTCCAGTATTCCTTTGGTGTGTAGTCGGAGGTATTTTCTTCGGCGGTCTTCAGGACTTTGGTTCACTTTTTGCTTCACTTCGTCACGATGGAAAATCTGTTGGAGAAATCATTAAGTCTTCAATGGGTTCTAAAGCAAAGAAACTTTTCATCATTTTTGCCCTGCTCGTACTTATCCTTGTAATTGCTTCTTTCGTAAACGTTGTTGCAGGAACATTCTTCTCTGCAGCCGGTTCATTCGGATTTGTAACAAATCCTAACGGAAACCAGACAACAGCTATGATTTCTCTGTGCTTCATTGTTCTTGCTATTATTTATGGAATTCTTACAAATAAATGCGGTCTTAAAACTCTTCCAGCAACACTCATCGGTCTTGCAGGAATCGTACTTATTACAATTCTTGGTTTGAACGTTGGTTTTGCTATGAGCCGTACTGCATGGATTGTATTTATTGGTATTTATATTGCAGTTGCTTCTCTTGTTCCGGTATGGATCCTTCTCCAGCCACGTGATTACCTTTCATCATTCCTTCTCTATGCAATGATGGCACTTGCTCTTATTGGAATCGTAAGCTCACCTATCACAGGAAGTGCAACATTCACAATTCCAGCATTCACAGGATGGAAGACAAATATTGGTACTATGTTCCCTGCACTCTTCATTACAGTTGCTTGTGGTGCATGTTCAGGATTCCACTCATTGATTTCTACAGGTACTTCTTCTAAGCAGCTCGACAGCGAAAAGAACGCAAAGGCTATCGGTTACGGTTCAATGCTTATTGAATCTGCCCTTGGTATCATTTCTTTGATTGCTGTTGGTATGGTATTCGACAAGTACAAGGCTAACGGATTCGGATCTCCATCTGCAGCATTCGGTGCTGGTCTTGCTACATTGTTCGGAAAAGAAGGTTCAAGCGCTTACAATACAATCTATGCACTTCTTACACTTGCAGTTTCTGTATTCGCTCTTACTTCTCTTGATACTGGTACACGTCTCAGCCGCTTTATGTTCTCTGAATTGTTCCTTAAGGACGGAGAAGCTACATGGAAGGACGCTAAGGGAATCCGCAAGCTTCTTGCTAACCCATTGTTTGGTACATGTCTTATGGTTGTTATTGGTTGTATCCTTGGTGGTCTCAAGCTTTCAGCAATCTGGGGTCTCTTTGGTGCTGCTAACCAGCTCCTCGCAGGTATTGCTTTGATGGCAGTTGCAGCATGGCTTGGTCAGGCTGGAAAGAACAACAAGATGTTCTTCATCCCAATGGTATTCATGCTTGCAGCAACACTTACACAGCTTGTTCTTACAATCATTGGTAAGGTAAAAGCTATGTGTGCTGGTGCTCCAAATGCATTCTTCTGGGGTAACTGGTTCCAGCTGCTCTTCGCTCTTGCTATGGCAGTGCTCGCTGTTATCCTTGTAATTGAGGGTGTACAGACATTCGCTAAGCAGAAAAAGAACGCTTAAGTTCAAGCGCGCTTAAGAATTATAACAGACACATCATCTACACGAGGTGTGTCTGCTATAAACTCTTCCATACGATCCATAATTCTGGAAATAATCTGTTCTGCGCTTTCAGAGTTATATTTTTCAATAATAGCCTTAATAGGATCAATTCCAAAATCAAGTTTCTTGTCATTCAGCATTTCTGTAATACCATCAGTAAAAAGGAACAGAATATCTCCGCTTTGCATTGTAAATTCCATTTCAGAGAATTCTACGCCAAGTCCGCTTAATCCGACAGGTCCTGTATACGGCATATCGGCAGAAGGAAGCAGCTCTTCAACCACCTTTTCTTTAGCATTGTAATACAGAGGATACGGATGTCCAGCATTTGCCATAACCATAGTACAGCTGCCATCTGAATTTTCTCTTGTACTTAATAGAATACCTGTAAGATAATTTTCAATTTCACCCTTAGCTTCAATAAATCGTTCGTTGATAAGCTTGAGGGCATCTGCAACCCGTTCTCCACTCTCAAGGGTTTCACAATAAGTCTGCTGAATGATATTTTCAGCAAGCATTGTAACAAGACTCGCAGCAACACCATGTCCAGAAGCATCAAAAAGTGAAATACCATTTAAGAGATCTTCTTCGTGATAGAAATTAAAGAGATCTCCAGAAACAATTGAAAGAGGTTCATAACGAACTGCAAAATCCCAGTTTTTAAGTGAATGCTCAGGCGCATGGAAGAACTTTTTCTGAACAATCGCAGCCATTTTCATATCTTTGAGGGAAATCTCACGGTCATGCTGAAGGCTTTTGTTTGCTGTAGTAAGTTTTTCTGTCTGAAGTTTAATTTCATCTTCAAGCCCTTTATTCAGATACTCAAGGCGGCGGGCAATCTTACTGTAATCACGACAGAAATAAACGAAGAACACAATAATCACAGCAGTCAATCCGAAAATGGAAATGAACGGCATTTTGATATTTCGGAAGGCACCTTTTATGATGATATCAACACCCATTATCGAGAACAAAACACCCATTGCAATAAGTACAAAAAGGGCCTTTGTTTGAACTTTAGGATTTTTCAGACTTATGATTGTATAAGCTATAGAACAAAGCAATCCAAAGCATGAAATTGGAATCATTACCAGAGTCTTAGAAAACAGCCATACATAATCTGGAGACAGCAGTACCATTGTTGTACTGATTAAGAATGAAAGATACTGAATCGCAGTTCCAAATTTCGATAGCTTATATTCTATAAAGCTGCAGATAAACATAGATAAAACAAATTCAATTGCAAAGAAACAGATACTCTTAACAAATTTAACGTAAATTAAGAATGGAATACCTCCATGAAAACCTGCCCATGGAATATCTGTAATAAAGAAGATTGAGAAGAACAATGCAGTAAAAAAGTTCAAAATTCCAAAACGGCGGTAGCTTACATTCTTATCAAACATGAAGTAAAGCATAAAGAAGAATACACCGCAAAGAATCATCATTCCTTCAAAGAACATATAGAATCTGGATCTCCAGAATGTCATATTATCTGAAGTTCGCCAGCCATCCTGTCTTAAACCTATAAATACACCGTCTGTTATTGTTGCATGTCCAAGACAGAATACTTTGATATAAATTGTGTTGATTCCATCCTGTTTCAGATAAAGTTCAGGAAAATCAAAAAGATTTGCTACATAGCCGGCTTCCTGAATCATAGGATTAGAAAGGCCGCCCTCCATAACTCCATAATCATCTATATATAAGCCATTAAGATAAAGTTCATCGGCAAAGTGAAGATATGGAATGACCATAGAAAGGTCATCATTCTTAAGTTCTGGAATAAGTTCAAAATCTGCTTTCAGCCAGATAAATTCACCATCACGGCCAACAAGATCCATAAGATTTTTGTAGCCCATATTATCGAGATGTTTATAATCCAGATTTATAGCATCACCTATTGTGCTGTCAACATCAGAAAGTGCCCAGTAAAAAGCATCATCAAGATAGATTCTTGGAGGCTCAGATTTACCCTTGCAGGAAGAAAACAAAAAAAGAAAACAAAAAACAAGCAAAAAAAGTTGCGGCTTGAATCGCAAAAGAGAACAATTTTTCATTATAAACAATTTCCTTCTTTATATTGTAACAGAAGAAATTCAAATTGACAAAGAAAATTCCTTTATATTTCACAGGGGCTCACTGAAGAATTCGATAATATTTTTACAATTTACATCACGTTTTTTACAATCGGAATCCTCATTTATAGTTTATACTTTTTATAAATAAGGAAAAAAACATGGTATACGGCCACATCAAGGCATACATTGCTTAAATGTTTACATTTTTTTCCAGGAGGATAAAACCCATATGAAGAAACTTGGATTTGGATTGATGAGACTTCCTTACACAGAAGATAAAACCTGGGGAAACATTGATCTTGAAAAAACACGAGAGATGATTGATGCATACATGGCAGAAGGATTTACCTATTTTGATACAGCCTGGGTATATCACGGAGGCTTTTCTGAACGCGTTTTCGGTGAGCTTGTTGCAAAACGCTATCCACGTGAACAGTTTCAGGTTACAAGCAAAATGCCTTTATGGAATATGAAAGATCCTGCAGAGCTTCAGAAGACTTTTGATGAACAGCTCAAAAAATGCGGAGTAGAATATTTTGATTATTATTTCCTCCATGCCCTGAACCGTGATGTTTTTGCAACAGCAGAAAATCTCGGTGCCTTTGAATGGATGCAGAAAATGAAAGCAGAAGGAAAAATCAAGCACCCTGGCTTCAGTTTCCACGACTCTGCTGATGCTCTTGAGATGATGCTCAGCAAACATCCTGAGGTTGAACTTGTTCAGCTCCAGATTAACTATATTGACTGGGAAAGCGACAATGTTCAGAGCCGTAAATGTTACGAAATCTGTAAGCGCTATGGTATTCCTGTATCTATTATGGAACCAATTAAGGGCGGTAGTCTTGCAAACATCATGCCGGATGCTAAAAAAATATTTACTGACTACAATCCAGATGCAAGTGTAGCAAGCTGGGCTGTACGTTACTGTGCAAGCATGGACAATATTCTTGTAGTTCTCAGTGGTATGAGCAATATGGAACAGCTCAAAGACAACATGAGTTACATGAAGGATTTTGTTCCACTCAATGCAGAAGAACAGGAATGTGTAAAGAAAGCAACTGAACTTATAAAATCTACAATTGCAATTCCTTGTACAGCCTGCCGCTATTGTGTTGATGAAACAAATGGTGGCTGTCCTATGAAGATTAACATTCCACGTATGTTTGAACTTTACAACGAAAGCAAGCGCTATGGCATTGCATCGTTCAAATGGCATTACAACGAGGAGTTAAAGAAGACTGGAAATCCTGCAGAATGTGTTGAATGCGGTAACTGTCAGGGTCATTGCCCACAGGGACTTAAGATTATTGACCTTCTGAAAGAGGTTTCTTCAGCTTTTTCGTCGTAATTTAAAAATAACCATGGTTATTTTTTAGTTGAACTTTTATAAATTAGAGTTATAATATAGTTAAAATTACCACAGGTTAAAGTTATGAAAGTAGATAATAAAGTTATAAGTGAAGCCGATATTGAAAGCATAAAGGTCGCAGTTCAATCACGAAAACCAGTTGATTTCTTCTGCTATACACTTACACCAGAGCAGAAAGATCGTTTTCTCAAGATTCTTAAAGTATTCTTACAGGAATGCAATCAGGAATATCTGTTTAACTATCTTTCATATTGTCTATTTGAACTTCTCGACAATGCCAGCAAAGCTAATGCAAAGCGCATTTATTTCAAAGAGCATAATCTGAACATCAATGATGAAAATGATTATAAGCACGGAATGAAGGAGTTTAAGGATACTCTCGATGAAAACGCTTTGCATTATGAAACTGAACTTGAAGCCGGAAAGCTTGAGGTTCACCTTCTGCTTTCAGCTGATGATGTAATTTCAATTACGGTTTCGAATAATACTAAAATTACTGAATCTGAATATAAACGAATCAAAGAAAAGATTGAAAAGACAAAGGTTTATAATACCATGGCCGATGCCATAAATGATATTGATCAGACAGAGGGCTCTGGCCTTGGAATTATAACCGTTTTGATTATGTTGAAAAAGTTAGGATTGGCTTCTGATCATCTTCAGTTCCAGACGACAGATACAGAAACCATTGCTACTATTGAAATTCCCAAAGATACCTTAGAAGAATTATAATCTATCGCATCAAATCTGCGAGAGAAACACTATCCAGATATCCCTCTACAAGTTCATCAAGCTTAGTCCACATTGGCAGGGTTCTGCATTCTGCCTTACGAGAACACTCTGGTGCACCTTTTTCCAGACACGCAACAGGAGAAAGACTTCCTTCTGTAAGACGAAGAATGTCGCCAACCTTATATTCATCAGGCTTTTTATTAAGTTTATAACCACCACCCTTTCCATGAACGGCATCAACAAAACCGTTTTTAGAAAGAAGAGTCATAATCGATTCAATATATTTCTGTGAAATCTGCTGGCGTTCAGCTATTTCCTTAAGAGGTACTCGTTCACCTTTATGTTGTTCGGCCAGATCAATCATTACACGAAGAGCGTAGCGGCCTTTAGTTGAAACTATCATTTATCTATTATCCTTGTTTGTATATAGGTAGATTATAGCACAAAAACAACTAGGGTCAAGACTTATGACTTACGATAAAGCATACTTGGGCGGCCGCCGGTTTCATAATTGATTTCTACATTAACAACCTTTGTTTCTGTCAGATAACTCATATAATGGCGGACTGTAACTGAGGAAAGACCAACATCTTCTGAAATCTGATCTCCAGATACCCAGCCTTTTTTTTCTTTAAGATAATCAGTTATAAGATCCAGAGTTTTTTTCTGAATTCCCTTTGGAAGCTCATCGTTCTGCGAATGATAAGATACAGGACTGGAAATAAGGCTGTCGACATAACTCTGGTCAATGGTTTTATTTGCGTCCCGGAAGGCAAGTTCTTTTGCAATATATTTTTCCAGTGCAACCTGAAAACGTTCGTAGGCAAACGGCTTAATCAGAAAATCTATAACACCAAGATGCATAGCTTCTTCAAGTGTTGAAGGATCATTTGCAGCCGTCACCATAATTACTTCACAATCAAGCTTCTTTTCTCGGATTTTTTTAAGGGTTTCGATACCGTTCATAAGTGGCATGAAAACATCCATAATTACAAGATCAATTGAAGAATCTCCGTTTGCCTCTGTATTTTGAGATTCAAGATACTCAAGAGCTTCCTGGCCATTACGACAGGTTTTCTGAACCAGAAAACTCTTATTGCGGCAGACATACTGTTCATTTATCATGGCAACCATAGGGTCGTCTTCAACAATCAGAACCTTATACATAATTACCCTTTAATAATACCATAAAAGACGTTCCAATGTCTTTCTCTGATTCAAAACTGATTGTTCCGCCAAGACTTTCAACAAGCTGCTTTGTATGATACATACCAACCCCGCGGCCTGTACCCTTTGTAGAAAAACCTTTTTCAAAGATTCTGTCGCGGATTTCGTCCGGGATACCACAGCCAGTGTCGCGGACTGTAATTAAAAGTTCACCAGGTTTTGTAAACACGCCGAACTCAAGTTCCCGCTGACGGTTAAGGTCTGTAAGCTGCATATTCATTGCATCAAGAGCATTGTCTATAAGATTTCCGGCAATCGTTACAAGAGCTTCAGAAGGAACTGCAATATCAGAACTCTTAAAGCGAATTCCCTCTTTAAGAACAAAACGAACATTACATTCTGAAGCACGGGCAATTTTTCCTATCAGCAGGGCTGCAAAAGAGGCATTATCTACCGCGTGCATAACAGTGCTCAAAGTTTCCCGCTGGATAATCGAAATATTTTCAATATATGACACAGCCTTGTCATATTCACCAATCTGAATGAGCCCGAGAATTACATGCAGTTTATTTGTAAAATCATGGTTATTGGCACGCATTGAATCTACAAGATACTTTGTTCCAGAAAGTTCTTCCATAAGTTTTGTATATTCAGTACGATCATGTAAAAGAGCGACGGCACCGCTGAGGATTCCGTCTTCCATTACGGGAACGCAGTCCATTAAAAGAGCGGTTCCGTTTTCTGTTTCCTGCTGAATGCCAAATTCAGCGGTGCCGTTTTTTAAGACCTCGGAAAGATATTTTTCTGCAAAAACCTGCTGCTTGATATGGGTGATTTTTTCATCATCAACACAGCCAAGCATCTTATCTGCTGCTTTATTTGAAAACTGAACGTTGTTTTCGCTGTCAACAGCAATGATTCCATCGTATGTAGATTCCAGAATATTTTCGCGGATGCGGAACATTGAAGAGAAGGTGTCGGGTTCATAACCAAGAAGCCGCCGCTTAAGTTTGCGGGAAAAGGCGCGGCATATTGCGATTTCTATGATTATCGCAGCAACTGTAACACTCAAAAATAAAAGTACGATTTTGTAAGTAAAGGAGCGGATTGAGGTTTTCAGCATAATCGCCATGATAAATCCGATATAGTTGCCCTTTTCATCATAAATTGCTGAATAGGTACGGCGCTGTGGACCAGAAGGTCCGATATCGCTTTCTGTATAAAACCCTTTTTTATGAGTAGTAAAATCCGGATGAGTACCGTCGTACTCAGTTCCCATAAGATTGTGATTTGTATGATAAACTCTGATATTTTCTGTATCAACAATGGAAATAACGTCTACATCCGCCAGCTCCGCTGCAATTCCGTCCATACATATGCACAGGTCGCGGCGCGGCGCATCCCGCATAAACCCATAAATCCGCGTTATCAATTCCGCAGTATCCTGCAGATTCTGATCGAACGCATTATCGCTGGCGTTTACATTTATTACCGCACCGCCCACACTCATAAAAATCGTAGTCAGAATAATCAGAATCAGCTGGATACGCTGAATCTCGTGGCGGATATCCGTGAGACTGTTTTTTCGTCGGCCTTTCTTTGGCTTTGAAACCTTTGATTCCATTCTATAGAAATAATATCAAAAGAAAGGACTTTCTAAAACGTTTTGAAAGTAAAAAAAATATCACACAAAAAAAACACTTTTCTTTCTTTCGAAAAATTGTAATTTCACAAAATCAGAATATTATGAAGACATAAAAAATCACCGGCCGGACGAACGGCCCTCAGGAGAACTCGATGGAAATTGGACATCTTTTTGAAGCATTAATGCTGGTTTGCTTTGGATTTTCATGGCCTTTAAATGTAATTAAAGCCTACAAAGCAAGAAGCGCAAAGGGTACAAGCCTGGCCTTTATCATCTTGATAATCACCGGCTACGTAGCAGGTATTACTGCTAAGTTCATCAATCATCAGCTGAACTACGTTCTGGCTGTTTACTTTTTGAACCTTGCAATTGTAATGTCTAACCTTGTTGTTTATTTCAGAAATGTTGCTCTGGATAAAAAACGTGAGAACAACATTAAGAACGTAGAAGTAATCAGAACTCCAGTCGGAGCTTAAAATATTGGCCGGGCGGTCATTTCAGGAGGAATATATGTTTTATTACGATGGTTATAATCTTGCAAAATCAGAAAAGAATGCGGTAATCGTATTCGGTGGAAGTCTGGATAACTCTATCCCTGTAAAAACTCTTGCAGATGCTTTTGATTTCAACTTTCAGATTTTGAACAAGAGTATTGCTGATCTTTCTGTAAAGAATGCAAAAGATGCTTTCTGCTCATATGTTCAGCCATTGCATCCTGAAGGAATCATTATTCATATTGGTGAAAGTGATTTGAATCTGTTCAAAGCAAACAGCACAGAATTTGACAGCGCATACCTTCAGCTTATTGAAGCTGTAAAGGCTGCAAACTCAAAGTGCAGAATTGCCCTCATTTCTCTCTATAATGAGAATGCTGACCAGACAATTGCAGAAATGAACCGCCACATTAAGGCTATTGCAGATTCTGAAAAATGTGACTTTGTAAGTGTTGATAATGCAAAACTCTGGAATCCTGCAGCTTCAAAAGCAGCAATCCGCTTTGCACAGAACATGGGACTGAGTGTTCGTAAACCACTCCGCGACGTAGCTGAAATCCTTTACAGCTATGCTTACAAAGTAATTCTTAAGAACAATACAGTAACTGGTCTCGCAGGCTAATTACCTATTATATTTGTTATACCTTTGCTGCCGGGTAATGTCATTATCCGGCAGTTTTTTATTTAATTTCTGGGGTTAAAAAAAAACAAGGTTCCCAGACAGTAACACTAGAAGGGAACCTTGCCGTCCAGCGTTGCTGGACATCGGAGAGAGTTTATCAGCTTATTTACAAGCTGTTTATAATATAGCAAATTGTTGATTTTATGTCAAATTTTTGCAGCAAAAAAAACACAAAAAAATATGAAATTTTTGTGTTTTTTTCACATTTTTTTTATTTTTTTATCTGTCTGCCTTTTTTACCCAGTTAATAAACTGAAGTTTTGTAACGATTTCATCCGGTTTAAAGTTTCGTCCATCCGGAAGTTCCATAAATTCACTTTCAATTACACCAAGTACAGCATCAAAATCATCATCATCTACAGAAATATCAAAAACAGGGCTCTTTGTTCTGCCTGATTTCTTATATTTTTCTGAATAGCGGTAAAGCATCTTCAAATTTCCGCTTCTACGTACATAAGCATTCCAGATAAAGCGGGCAGCCATCTTGCGATTGATTTCATCTGCTGTCATAAGATATGAAGATGTACCTTCTGCATTCTGCTGATCTGAAGCGGCAGAAAAATAACCGCCCTTCTCCAGAGTAGAAATCAAAGCCTGTGTTTTCTGTTTCTGATTTTTCTTTGTATTTGCTGCCTGATAATTAGCAAGCAGGCTGGTATTTTCAACTGTAAGGTTTACCAGATCATCAAGAGTAAGATTTCCCTGCAATGATTCCAAATTCTGCTTAGAATTTACATCCGGATCACTTCCATAGGCAGAATAAAGCTCCCAGATATAACTTCTGAGAGGATTATATACAGTCCTATAGTTATGAAGTCCATCTCCATCAAAAAGAATAAAGGCATTATCAATAACAGAAATAGCCTGATCATACTTGTTCTGCTGATATAAAAGTTTACCCTGTTCAAGCAGAAGTACTGCATTCTTTGTATCATACTTTAATACAGATTCTATCATTGAAAGGCTTTGTTCAGGATTTTTTACAAGTCTGCAGCCAAGCAATTGAACATACTGATCTCCCTTCTGAAGTCCGCGTGCTTCATTATACGCATTTTCCGCATCACGATTGCGGCCCTGAAGTTTGTACAAGAGTCCTTCAAAAGCACGAAGACGAGCCATCAAATACGGTTCTATAACATTAGTTGAGCTCTTATATGCTGCTATATCAGCCAGCAAGCCTGTCACTTCTTCCAGAGGAGCTTTTCCATCCAGTTGAGTTTTAGCATCAATCTTTATGAATTTATCTTCATAAACTTCAATTGAGCTGAAAATATAAGTATTTTCTTCTGTATAAGTATAGATATCCTGCTGCAAGGTTGCGCAGGAAGCTAACGAAAGAATAATACTAAGCAGACCGATTGCTGTAAGCAGCATTTTTTTCATAAAAAACTCCTTATTTTAGAACATTAGAAGCTGATATTTTGTTATCAAATGTTATGGCAAGACAATCATTTTTATTGTCACCATTCAAATCTACAAACAAAGGATTACCATAACCGGATACAGGGAAATGCGGTAACATCTCCATAAGGCTGTTGAAACCATAAAGGGAGTTTCCATCACCGGAAATAAAGATTTCTTCACCGGCTTGTCCATCATAATCACAAACGGTTATGCGGCCTGTTTTTGCTGTAAAATACGGAATCTTAATTCTCATTGACTTTCCGTCCAGCCCTACCCTATAAAATTCGCCTTCAGCAGAAAGGGCAAAGAGATATCCGTCAGCCATTGCAACATTCATATAGAATACTCCGTTTAATCCAACCGGGAATGGATCAAGCAGCTCTCCATTGAAATCATAAACATAAAGCTGACCAGCCTGTGTAATCATTGCTGTATACTGTTTTCCACCTGCAGTAAACAGACATGGAGAACCATATGCAATTCCATCTAGTTCAAGAGGTCCTTCCTTTGTTACAGGCTCCAGATTTTTATAAATATGAATTCCACCAAAGAATCCTTTTTCATAGAACGCCAGAATATCTCCATTTACAGCTGGAGCAGATTTTATTCCATCTTCTGCATCTGTCTCAAACTGACTTACTTCTCCTGTCTGAGAAATAAAGCACAGAACTCCGTCATTACCGGCAAGAACGAGAGAATCCTTATAAACGAAAGGCGGACAAGTCATTGAAACTCCGGAAAGAATAGGATATCCAAATACACTTTCCAGTTTTCCATTCAGAAGATAAACCATACCGCTCTTTGTTACTGCCCAAAGTTCTCCATTATTTGCCTTAGCAGTTGCTTCACTAGCTGCAACAATGTACTGAACTTCTGGAAGTTCTGTTTTACCACGGGCAAATGTTCCGCAGTCCAGAGAATTTACAGAAGAATCATTTTCAAGCCAGAAAACAAGTTTACTCTTTTTAGCTTTTGATTTTATGAGAGTTGCGTTAGTTTTATTCTCAAGCTCAATAGGGAAACCTGGAATATGTCGTGAAGATTCCAATTCAACGGCAGAAGCACGAAGCTGAACGCTTAATACACTATCCTTTATACGAAGATCAAATCTTCCTGAATTATAAAGAGCAAGAATCTTTGACATTGCAGAATTACCCTTCACAAAGAACGGCACACTGCGTTCAAGGTTATAATAAAGGGAAAGTGTTGAATATGGTGTCTGACTGGAAGAAACTCTCTGCCAGTTTGTACTTCCTGTAAGTCTTTTTGAATTATGTGCACCAGAATTTATTGCTACAAGATTTTCCGGAGACTGAGACATATAAAGATAACCATCTCTAATAAGATAATACGGCTTTGGCACATTGATATTTAAAGCCTGCAAAACCGAGAGTACAAAACCCGGCATCTGAACGCAAGGTAAGCGAACACCATCAACAAGCAGGCTGTCATTCGAATTGAGAAGGTATGATGAGAAAATTCTGTCAAAAATTTCAGTGCGTTTTGCCTCATCTGCAACTTTAATTGCAAAAACAGGTTCTGATTTTCCCTCTATTCCAAAGACAGCAAACTCATCTCCTGTCCATGAGAAAAGCAGTTCATCTAAAGGTGTATTAAATACAATTCGACTTACAGAATCAGATTTATTCCAGGTTGAAGAAAAATCCTTTTCTGCAGGAAGTATTTTTAGGATTGCATCTTTCAGACTCTGAAGAGTACCTGCGGAAATAAGAGTATAATACTGAACATCCTCGCTGAATTTTGGCAGCAAGGTTGGAACAGAAGATTCCCTTTTCAAAAGCTGCAGCACAGGATGGTCTTCATCAGTTTCAGTATTCATTGGAACTGAAATTCCTAAATTAAACTCGTTCTGTGTAATTCCAAAAGTTAATTCAGTAAATTCATTTTCAGAAAGATAAGGAACTATTGCTTCAAGATAGTTTTTCAAAGCTGAAGGATTCTTTTCTTTCTCATCTTCAAGTGATTTTTCACTATCCATATTTTCAACAAATCTCAAAAGATTCTTACCGTTAGCTAAAATACGAAGAGGATTTTTAAGTTTTGCTGTCATAGCAGAAAGTTCTTCTTTAGAATAAAGCTTACTGTTTGAATAAGTCATTGCATTTTCAAGCAGCATCTTATCGGTTGAAAAAATAATCAGATTCTTTTTTAATACAAAAAAAGTTGACTCATTCAGCTGATAGTAATTTCCATACTGATTAGAAGAAAGCTCAAGCAATCCAGAAAGTTTTTTAATACGCGGAATAGCATAAGGCACAATTCTTACTGCACCAGACAGAACCCCCGCATCAAGAATACCAATTGCACTACCGTCGTATACTGCGGCATCAAGTCTTCTTTTTAGGGCTGTTCGTACAAAGAAACTCTTTCTCAGTCTGGAACTTTTTACTTTAAGAAAAGTATCGCGGTATTTCTGTAATTCAGGACTGGTCATTGCAATAAGAGTTGCATCAAGGTCCAGCAAAGGTTCTGCTGTGTCCCAGATAGAATCGGTTCTTAAATAAACTGCATATTCAGGCGGGAGTGCATCTGTTGATTTTACTCTGTCAAAATAGCAGAAGGTAAACCATACCAGTACTACAATAAGCAGAACCAGCACTAGTTTAAAAGGCAGCAGAAGAAGCCTCACTCCAAGAGGAAGCTTCTTCTTTTTGTTTTCTTGTTTATCCATACGGTAATATTACACTAATCTTACGCTACTCTTCAATAATCTGAACATGAAGATTTTCAAGAAGGTTTGCGGCCTCTTTAAGCTTCTGTGCAGTATTATTAACAGTTCCTGTAGAATTAGAAAAGTTTTCGATTCCCGAAGAAATCTGACGTACGGTTGCAACAATCTGATCGAACGAAGTAGACTGCTGATTAATGATTTCCTTAATCTGATTTGCAGACTCTACTGTAATTTCTGAAGAACTCTGAATATCATTGAACTTCTCCTTAAGTTTTTCAGAGAGCTCAAGACCTTCGCGAATCTTTTCTGTTCCAGACTCAGAAGTAATAATCAGGTTATCAGATGAGTGCTGAATTTCTGTAATTCTGTCTTTAATCTGATCAACAGAATTTGTAATTCCTGCTGCAAGACGGCGTACTTCGTTAGCAACAATATGGAAGTTCTTTCCGCTGTCACCGGCACTTGAAGCTTCGAGCTCAGCATTGAAAGCGATGATACGAGTCTGATCTGCAATATCGTTAATGATTTTTACGATTTCCCAGATGCTTCCGATTTTTTCACCAAGCTCACGGATTCCGGAAATTGTCGAAACGTTAGCGTCTGTAATTTCTGTCATCTTATCAAGGTTAGACTGAAGGGTTTCAAAACCGGCATCTACATTGTTTTCAGTTCCTTCAGCAACGGTTGTTACATCTGCAATCTTTTCAACAATGTTACGTGTCTGGCGGTCTGTATCTTCCATTGTTGCAAGAATCTCTTTTACACCTGTAGACTGTTCAAGAGAGGTTGATGCTGTAGACTGAGCAATTTCTGTAAGTCCTTCAATAGGCTCAATCATTGTATTACCAATCTCGTGTACATCATTCAAAATTGAACGGAACAAAAGTACAATCTGATTGATAAGATACAGGTTGTAAGAAACTTCTGATTCAAAATCAGTTGGAACAAGCTTTACTGTAAAAATATCATTTTTGATGATATGAAGCATTGCGTTCTGAAGTTTATCAGAAGAAATAAGAATACTGTTCAGGAAGGAATAAACCGAAACGATTCCGACAATTGTATTTATTGCAAGAACAACGCCAATTCTTGAAAGCTGAACCTTACGTAAGCCAAGTCCGTAAGCATCGGCAGGAAGGAAACCGGCAGATGCAGAAGGAACGTTATTGTAATAATACACATAAAAGAGCATCATTGCTAAAACAATTCCCCATACGACTGGGATTGTACAGTAAAGAGCAAAGGTTCTGTGATATGAAACTCCAAAATAAGATTTCTTGTTCAGAATCTTTTCATCAATACCTTCTTCAACAATACGACAGGCATATTCATTACAAATTCCGCGTGTGTTTGCAAGAGCAAGAAGACCTGCTACGTATGCACCGAGGAAACAGCTGCAAAGACTGACAATATTTATACTGAGATTTACTCTATAAATAAAATGATAGGCAGCTGCAAGTGCAATGGCACACACAACGAAATAAGAAGTAGTTTCAATAGATTTCTTTTTTGGAAGTTTATGCAAATCAAGGAAAAGTTTTGTTCGCTCTTCCTTTGTCATTTCTTCATTTTCCCAGATTTCAATTCTCTTTGAAACCTTACCCATGAACATATGATTTGTAACAGTTGAACATACAAACTGTGCAAACAAAACGCCAAGTGCAACGGTAATAATTAACGGATAGTGAGTTGAGAATTTAAGATTCAAAATAAAAACTGTATACAAAAGAAGTACTAAACCACAGGCAATATCAGGGATATGACTTGCACGCAAAATTCTTCTTTCGAGTGATAAATACTTTTCGTTCTGTTTCATTATTTCACCTCACTTGCTGTACCAGCGTTTTCTAATTCGGTAATTGCTTCCTCTGGCTGAAGCTTCTTCAGACTGTCTGAAATAAGGCAGAGGTTCTGTGCCGAATCACTGATTTTCTGTGTTGATGTTGAGAAGGTTTCTGCTGCCTCTGCAATCTGACGCAGGGTAATAACAATCTGTGCAAAAGAAGCTGTCTGCTGCTCAATAATCTTTTTAATATCTTCTGATGCATAGTCCATTGTTTCTGATGAATGCTGGAGCTCTTCAAAGCGTGTATTCAACTCTGTGATTATCTGAGTTCCATCAAGAATCTTGTTACAGCCGTTCTGAGAAGAAATAAGCAGTGCATCCGAAGAATGCTGTATTTCAATAATTCGTTTACGGATTTCGTTTGTAGACTGAATTGTGTTGTTTGTGAGACGGCGGATTTCATTTGCTACAAGCGCAAAGTTCTCACCTACATCACCGGCACTGGAAGCTTCAATTTCAGCATTAAATGCAATGATATTTGTCTGATCTGCAATACCATTGATGATTCTTGCAATATCAGAAATACCGGTAATCTTTTCTGTAAGAATCTTAATTCCATCTACTGTAATATCATTTGCAGCTTTAATTTCATCCAGCTTCTGCATGTTCTGCTTGAGGATACTGAAACCATCTACAATATTTTCTGTTGTCTTTTTAGCAACCAGAGAAACCTCACCAATTTTTTCTGCAATGTTCTTTGAAAGAGAGTCTGTTTCTTCCATTGCAGAAAGAAGTTCCTTAACACCGGAGTTCTGTTCAAGAGAAGTAACGGCAGTCTCACGGGAAATAACAGAGAGTTCATTACTTGACTCAATTACATCCATACTGATTTTCTGACTCTGCTTAAGGATTTTCTGAAGAATCTCTACAATTGTGTTGAGCAGATAAACATTGTACATAAACTCATTTGAGAGGTCGGTTTTTTCAAATTTTACCTTACGAAGATTTTCTTTATTTATTCCACTCATCAGATCATGCATGTTATTAATTGAGCGCATCATTCGTCTGAAGAGAGATCCTGAATAATACAGATAAGCTATAAGGCTAAGTCCTCCAAAAACAATAAGATGGAAGAATACAAGCTTAGTTGCTGTATAAGAAGCATAGGTTCGCCAGGCAAGAATAAAGAACAATATACCAATTATTAAAATCGGAGCAAAAATATGAATTACAGTGATGGTTGAAGAGTTCATACCAAAGTAGTGTCTCTTTTCAACCTCAATTTTTGATACACCTTTTCGAACAATTTCTGCAGCATGCTTAGAACAGATTTTCTGAGTAATTCCCGTAATAGCATGAACTGTAGCACAATACGCACCAAGGAAAAGCATGCAGGAAACAAGAATTACTGTATTAAGACTCAGATGTGCAATTCCTGAAAACAAAGAAATCCAGATTGAACCGCAGACTATAAAGAAGATGAATACTACAACTCCAATTCTTGCAGGCATTCCCATCAGCTGCTTCATAAGTTTTGTTCGTTCTTTCTCAGTCGAATCATAATAATAGAATGAAGACAAATCTTCAGTAATTGCCTGTGTTACAAGTACAATGCCCATCACAAGAGCCAAAGCATGAAGTGCCATACAAATAAGGACTCCCAGTCCAATTATTGACGGCAGCTTGATAATCCGGAGCTCTCCGATTCCCATCGAAATACAGGCAGCCATAGTCAGGATTTCAAAACACATATTGGAAAGAACTACCCGTTTGGTAACCTCTGCTCCAAAATTGATGTCTTTTTCCATGACGGTTTTCTTTTGCGTGAATTCTTCTTTTATATTCATATCCACCTCTTTTTTATTTTGATGTAAGCGCAATTGCGCCATCCCAATTATCTGGTTTATTCACTGAGAATTCTTCACAGCGTTCAAGCATAAGTCTTGCAGCCTTATTGTCCGGCAGAATATTTACTGCTGCTTCAAAATAAGGAATTGCAAGTGTAAATGCTCCTTCATTGTATGATTTAAAGCCCTTTTCATAGGCATCTGTAAAATCTTCTGGCAGCGGTTTTTCATCTACACGATAAACAAAAACAGCTTCTTTTTTACCTTTTACTTTTACAGAGTCCAGAAGCAATACATTCATTGAATCTCCAAGTTCATCCCGAACTGCCTGAGAAATTACAATCTTTGCACCATATAACTTTGTAAGACCTTCAAGACGCGATGCAAGGTTTACTGTATCACCGATTACTGTATAGTTAGTTTTATCCGCACTACCAATCTGACCTACAATAACATCTCCAGAATGAATACCAATTCCAATATCAAGTTTAACTCCTTCAGGAAACTTAAGCTGATTAACCGGAATTGCATCCAGCTGAGAATACATTTCAATTGCAGCCTGAACTGCACGCTTTGCATTATCGTTGTAACTGATTGGTGCGCCGAACAAAACCATGATGGCATCACCAATAAACTTATCTACAGTACCACCGTACTTCTTAACTATATTTACCATGTAGGTAAAATAAGTATTCAAAAAGTTTACGACATTTTCCGGTTTGTTTATTTCACTGATTGAAGTAAAGCTTCGAATATCACAAAGAAGAACTACTACATTTCGTTTTTCATTCTGGTTTGCAAGCTCCTGATTTTCACCTGAACTCAAAAAGTCGCTGATTACTTCTGCCGGGACAAACTTTGAAAAGGCAGCCCGAAGCTTCGATTCCTGCTGGGTAAGTTCAAAGCATCTGATTGCTTCCTGCAGAATATTTGACAAAGCTGGTGTTATAAAATCTATTGAAGACTGAATCTTGTAATTAAAGAGTTTCTTCTGAGTAGAAGCAATATGAAGTGTTCCAATAAAGTCTTTTCCGCTTTTTAATGTAAAAGAACGGTAAGATTCAAATTTCTCTCTTGATGGATGAGTCAGAAGAATATTTTCAAAATACTTTTCTTCATAAGTAATTGTATGATTCTTTTTAGCCTGCTGCTCATACTCAACCTTACAGATATTCCAGAATTCATCTCCAATAGATACATCAAAAAATTCCGTTCCGGTTATATATACTTTAGCAGGATGACTATCCAGTATCAGGGCAGCAGCATCAAATGCACAGGCACTGTAAAGCATTCTGAAAATCTGCTCTACAAGGAAATCAATTTCTTTTACAGCAGAATATAACTGAATTACATTTTGAGTCATATTAAAAAAGAAATCACTGTTAGCCATTGCTGTGACAACCCACGAGGCAAGTGTTTCTTCTTCTGATTTATCTGAAGTTTCAGTTTCTTTCTGTTCTGCATCATCTTTTGTAAAAAAGTCCTGAACCTCTACGTATCCATTTCCAAGCAGTTCCTTAACGGTGTCTACGAGAACTTCAATATTATCATTTTTTACAAGCACAACCCGGTTAGCTTCTCTTGCAGTATTCCAGAAATCAAAAACAGAATCATCTACAGAAACAAGAACAAATGGCAGGGCACTCTTTGGAGAACCGGTCTTAAGAATGTGACAAAGTTCAATACCGTTAATTTCCGGAAGTTCTTTATCCGCAATTATAAGATCCGGCGACTCATGAACAATCTGTTTGAGTGCAGAATATCCGTCTGAAAAAACTTCCGTCTCATACCCAAGTTTTTTGAGTTCCATACAAATTATCTTAGAAAGTATTTTTGATGGGACAGCAACAAGAACCTTACTCATGCAGCAGCTCCTTTACCTTTGCAGTAAGGCTTTCGCGTTCAAAATCAGATTTTACAATATAGCCCTGTGCACCAAGATTCTTTGCCTTATCCAGAGTGTCACTTTCGAACACAGAGGAAACCATAATAACCGGAATATTTTTAAATTCTTCTTTATGACGCATATTGTGAAGAAGGACAAATCCATCCATACGAGGCATTTTTACATCAGTTACAACAAGATCAAATTTGTGCTGCTTCATTTTTTCAAGAGCATCAATTCCATCAACTGCTGTAGAAACATTATAGTTTTCTGCTTCTAGAATAATCTGTTCGATATGGCGGGTTGTATGAGAATCATCAACAACAAGTACAGAATAAATCTTCGGCATTTTGCGAACTTCAAGATTCTTAATATCGTAAACGTTTACAACCTTGAAGCGGCGGATTGTATCAGGAATATTCAGAACCGGAATGATGCGGTAGTTCTCATCGAATACAACACCCTGAAGCGCATTAAAATCCTTGAGCAGAGGTGGTACAGGCTTAATTACGACAGTACCATAGTGCAGAATCTTATCTACCATAATTCCAATCTTTTTATTCAGATATTCAAGAATGACAACAGATACCTCTGTCTTTGTATTTGTTCTCTTGATTGAATTATTATTGATAATATCAAAATCAAAAATCGGAACCAGCTCATTATGAATATTCAAAACCGGTCCGTGCTGAAGCTGCAAGAAATCTGCTTTATTTACCGTGAGAATCTCTTTTATGTAATGTGAAAGAATCAGATATGAACTGTCTGAAACAGAAACAAAAAGTCCATCCTGTGTAGCAAGAGAAGCCGGAAGAGAAAGTTCAAAATCAGTTCCCTTATTAAGCTCCGAGTAAACTGTAATTTTTCCCTTAAGCTTATCCATTTCTGTTCGCACGACATCAAGACCAATACCGCGCCCAGAAAGTTCTGTCTGCTCATCTTTTGTTGAAAAGCCCGAAGCAAATATAAACTGCAGCAGGTCTGTAGAATCTGCAGAAAGAATTTCAGCCTCGCGTTCAGGGAACAAACGAAGAGCTTTCGCACGGATTTTTTCATAATCAATTCCGTGACCGTCATCTTTTACGTTTACAAAAATTCTGTTGGAAACCTGACTTACAGAAATAGATATTGTTCCCATCTCAGGCTTACCAAGTTTTTTACGTTCCTCCGGCGATTCAATTCCATGGTCAATTGAGTTTCGTACAAGGTGAATCAAAATTGCAGGAAGCTTTTCCAGAATAAATTTATCTATTGTGATTTCTGACTGCGGAATATCAAACTCAATATTTTTTCCGGTCTTTAATGCTTCAGCTACAATTGAACGCTTAATAGGGCGCAGAATCATATCAAACGGAAGCATGCGAAGCGAGATGATATTTTTCTGAATATCAACGCTCTGATTTTCGAGAACGGAAATATTTTCTGAGAGCTCCTGGAACTCCTGGAATTCAGAAGCTTCACTCTTTCCTTTTAACACCTCAATCTCGTTCTTGAGTTTTATCTGACGCATAATAAGTTTGTCGAGAGACTGGAGGATTGAATCAATCTGCGAAATCTGAACTTTGATTGTCTGAGAATCGTGGAAGAACTCCGAGTTCTCTTCATTCACCTGCTCATCCCCAGAAGCATCAGAGTTCTCAACGCTCTCCGACTCAGCCTGCTTCACCGAGAAATCAGTATTAAAATCATCTCCTTCCATTGACTGGTCGATATTATTAAGCACATCTTCATACTGTTCAAAAGTGCCGTCTGCGCCATCTTCAATACTATCAATTACCTTATGCAGCAGATTGTTTACGCCCATTAAAAGCTGAATTATTTTATTTGGAATTTCAGTCTGGTTGCTCTGGATATTTTTAAAAACAGTTTCCAGATGGTTAATAACCTTTTCAATCTGAACATATTCCATCATACGGGAAGAACCCTTCAGCGTATGCAGAAGGCGGAGAATTTCCTTTAAGCAACCTGTATTTCTTTTTTCTTTTGATGCAAGAATTGCAATATCATCAAGAGAGTCAAGAATCTCACGAGCTTCGGAAATATAGTCTGTCTTAAACAGGTTTTTATCAAGATTCATTTACTGCCCTCCTCCCATAGAAAAAGTATCGCAAAGCGAATATATGTAAGCCGGACTAAAGGAATCCAGCGTAAAGTCATAAGGAACATCGTTTCCAGAAGAGGAAATCAACTCCTTGCATTTTGAAAAACAGTTGAGCGCCGGTGCAGTACGGCCAAGATCCCGCAGCACCATTCCGTGATAGAAAAAGGCCGGCCAGAAATCAGGAGAAATACTTTCAGCATTTGCAAAAAAAGTTTCTGCATCTGCACGGTTGTCTGCATGATACTCAACATAGCCCTGCATAAAGTACGAATATTTTTTTGTATCTTTTCCGGAAATTGTGCGGGCGATGGCACGGGCCTTAGCAAAATCACCGCGGGTTATTTCAGTGCAGACATCTTCATAAACTTTCTTTACGTCAAAAGAAGTGCCTTTTGAAACTGCATCAAGAGCTACCTTTGCTTCTCGAAGGTTATTATTTGTTTCTGCAAATTTCTGAATCTTAACTTTTTGAACCGCATTCTGAATCTTTTCTTTTTTACGTTCAGATTCCTTCTTTTTAAGGCAGCGGTCTATTGGAGTTCCTGCAGGGTCAGCTCGTTTTGCATTTTGATTTTTCACAAAGTAGTAAACATCACCTGCATTAGTTTTGTAAAAATTGTCAGGAATTACTGTATTATCAATTGAGCCGATTTCATTCATTGAAAAGAAAAGTCTGCCGTCATTCTTAAGACGTTCAGTAACTTTTTTAGTAACAAGGATTCTTGTCTCCTTATCAAAATAAATGAAAACATTTCTCATAAAGAGAATATCTACATTCTCAAAGAACGGAAGTTTATCAAGTCCATCCTGAATAAGATTAAACTTAAAGGTCTGGATACGATAAAGAAAATCACGGTTAAAAATTATTTCCGTTTCAGTTCTTGTTGAGAATGGTTCTAAAAGCTTGTGATATTTCTGACCGTCAGAACGAAGTGAGAATGAAGAATAACGGCCTCTTTTAATTGCAGCCAGAGCGTTATCATCAATATCAGAAGCGTAAATTGTCAGATTCACATTCATAGAAAGTGCGAGCGCCAGAAGAGAAATCGGTTCTTCTCCAGTCGAACAGCAGCAGGTCCAGATTGTAAGATTTTTTCCCATATACTTTGGAAATATTTCTTTTTTCAGATAATCAAACTGTCGTTCCTCGCGGAAGAAATAGGTTTCATTTACTGTAACGAGATTTATTACTTCATCAAAATCTGGAGTATGAGGCACAAGGCTGCGGCAGAATTCCATTGGAGTCATTCCTCGAACAGAGGCTTTCTTTTCTATATGCGAAATGAGAGTCTGCTGCTGCGATTTAGCAACGTAGATGCCTGAATAAACGAGTATCTTGGAATTTAACAATTCAATCAGTTCGTTCATACAAGACTCCATAATCGCTGTGGTATCTGATTCAGTGGAAGCACTTCGCATGAACCGCCCATTTCATAAGCGGCCTTTGGCATTCCATAAATTACACTGGAAGCTTTATCCTGTGTGATTGTATAAGCGCCAATCTGTTTTAGATGCAGACATTCTTTAGCGCCATCTGCTCCCATTCCTGTAAGCACTACGGCAATACAATCTGCGCCTAAAACTCTGGCAGCACTTTCAAACATTTTATCTACTGACGGACGAAGGAAATTAACCGGCGCATCATGATTCAAAATGATATTAAAAGTGTTTTCCGGATATGCAACAAAAGTTATGTGAACATCTGAAGGTGCAAAATAAACATGTCCAGGCAATGGTCTGACATTATTTTCTGCAAGGTGAACTGGAATTGTAGATTCTGCGCCTAACCAGGTTATAAGATTTTTATCAAAGAATGAATCTATATGCTGTGTAATAATAATTGGAAGCGGAAAGTTTTTTCCAATTCCCTTAAGGAATTCAAGAAGCGCACCAGGGCCTCCTGTTGAAACGCCTACAAGTACAGCCTTAAATTTACGGCCCTTATAATTCTTTGAAACTACCTGTAAAGCTTGTGAAATACTTCCATCTTCGTTCAAAGAAGAATTTAAGGCAGAAGGATGATTTCCAAAAACCACTGAACATTTTACATCCATAATCAGCTGCTCAAGATATTCAGCATATTCTGAGATTTTTGAAGTAGAAAAATTTATAAACTCCGGCATCTCAACAAACTTTATATTCTGCGGAGTAAAATAAGGTTTTGCATCTGGAGTATAATAAATAATTGCAGGAACTTGTGTTGTATGACTGTAATCTGAAAGTGTGCTCGGTCTTTCTGAATCAAAAAGATTTTTATCTGAAATTACGATATCGGGATTCTGTTGTGACAGGCCATCTTTAAGAGCACCATAAGAAGCAGCTTCTCCGACCCACTCAAGGTTTGCAGTTTTGAGAATTATTTCTTTTAATACAGAACGAACAACGGCAGAAGAGCCAGCCACAAGAACACGAATCATAATTCCTCCAGTTCGTTATCAGTCATATAATGAATTGTCTTATACACATCTAACAGAATCCGCAGTTTCTCATCCTTAAAGCCACAGGCAAGTACACCAAATTTCTTAAACTGTTCTGCATAAAAATCAGAAAAAAGAGACAATTCACTTAATGGAATTGTACAGACCTTACATTCCTGTGTAGTGATGATGGAAATATGATTAAGCGGATTTTCATCATCCTCAGATTTCAATACAATCATTGTTTTAATTTCTGATTCGTGAGGAGACTGCATAAAAACTGAAGCTACTTCATCAAAATCATAGATACCGCTTTCTGTACCCTGAATCTGCTTTATATCAAGGTCTTTTACACCAACTGAAGAAGCCACACAGTCATTTGGTATCAAAAAGTCTATCTGTTGATAAGCAATGCTAATAAATCTATCAGGCTGCGGCAATTTCTTTTCCTACTTTCTCTATAATTGACTGAACGTTCAGTACAAATACTTCCTGCCCGTTTATATTAAGGGTGCCATCATAAAAATCAGAAAGTTCTGCTTCTGAAAATTTTACTACATCTTTTTCTGAGGCAGTAAAAAAGTCTTTTACATCTGTAATTCGAAGACAGGTATGACTTTCATCATTCATAACGATAAAAAGAAGCGATTTTTGAGGTTCTTTTCCTTCAAGTACGGCGGAATCGATTACAACATAAGGATCACCGTATCTGTTAAGGACACCATTTACATAGGGAGGAACAAAAGGAAGAGGAAAGACTGTTGCATCACGCAGAATTTCTTTTACAATTTCAGCTGGAATTGCATATTGATTGTTACCATCCGCCTGATTTCCGATTGTAAAAATAAGCCAGGTTGTTTTCTTTTCAACTTTATGTTCTGTTGTTTTTTCCTGTTTGCCACTTTTAATTAATGATAAAATCTCTTCTGACATAATGCTTTATTATAGAACGATATTAAGAATATTTCCACTAATAATTTATTGTTATTCATGATTTTAATAAGAATAGTATTTTGAAAAAAATTTGCTTTTATATAATTTTGGGCAGATAATATTTATATGAAAAGGTTAGTTTTTTCTATTTTAATTCTAACATTTTCTTTTTCATGTTTCCCACAAAGCAGTTTCTTTGATAATTATGTTTATCAGTCTTGGAGTGAGTTTGGAGGGCTTTCAGGGACTACTGCAAATGACATTTATCAGACGAGAGACGGTTATATAGACATAGGAACATACGAAGGACTTGTTAAATTTGACGGAGTTGAGTTCACTACACTGAACCGAATTTCAAACAAAGAATACGATTTTGTTTCTGCGAGAACTATTATTCAGGACAGCCGGGGAGATATATGGGTAGGCTCTAATGATGAAGGACTTCACAGAATATCTGATGCAGGCAATAAGACTTATAAAATGGAAAATGGTCTGCCTAATAACTCAGTTCGTGCTCTTTGTGAAGATACCTTTGGGAACATCTGGGTTGGAACAGCCAGCGGTGTAGTTTACATTACTCCAAACGGAAAACTTATAAATCCTCAGTTCGGAGCCGGAACAACAGCAAACGGTGTAATAGCTTCAAATCTTTTCTGCGATGACCACGGACGAATCTGGCTTACAACCTCTAATGAAAACGGACTCTTTCTCTGTGAAGATGGAGTTTTTAAGCCTCGTGAAGAATTCGAAAAATATTCAACCTATTTTGCAACGGCAATTTACCAGGATCATAAAGGAACTTTCTGGGTTGGTCTTGGAGACAGAGGAATTGCCACAATGCGCAACAACAAGGTTACTCTTTTAAAAACAGATACACTGCTTGACCACACGCCAACTTGTACCATTCTTGAAGATGACAACGATGTAATCTGGTTTGGTACAGAGCATGGTCTTGTCGTTTATGCAAATAACAAATTCGAAGAATACAAGGGAGCACCTGAACTTACCGATTCAAATATCAACAGAATCATTCAGGACCGTGAAGACAATATCTGGTTTGCTACAGACCGAAACGGTATTGGAAAAATGACTCACGGTAAATTCATAATGCACCGCCTTGGTAAAACTGTGAACAGTATTGTAGAAGCTCCTGATGGAAAAATCTGGGCAGCAACAGACAAGGGACTACTGTGTTATGAAAATGATGAACCTGTAGAAAACACACTTACACGATATACAAAAGATCTTCGTGTTCGTCACGTAGAAGCAACCACAGATGGAAAAATTCTTGTAAGCTGTTATACAAAACCTGCTCAACTCATCTATGATGGAAAAACAATTAAAAGCTGGGATTCCGACACTGAACTTGCAGGAAACCAAGTCCGTGTTGCAATCGAAACAGATAAGGATGAATACTACGTTGGTA
>JAEEGJ010009288.1_pt1 | contig 26442 bp, 26 predicted proteins | sample 8958761 | NCBI WGS metagenome assembly JAEEGJ01 (sample SAMN16246546, study PRJNA631951) | gut metagenome | biome: gut microbiome; feature: rumen; material: RS-attached | host: Bos | place: Iran: Karaj | collected 2018-10 | reverse complement strand
TTGCCTTGACTTCGCCGCTGATGGGGCCATCGACAATGGAGGCGATCTCTGCCACGACCTGTTTGAAATCGCGGCCTTCTTTGGCAATGAGGGAAGGGTTGGTGGTTACGCCGCAAATGACGCCCATGTCATTCGCTTTCCGGATGTCGTCGACATTCGCCGTGTCTAAGAAGAATTTCATATTATCGGTTTTTTGGATTGGTCTATACTACAAATTTACAATGAATCGCTGTTGTTGGAAAAAAAATGTGAAATTCGCGTAAGATTTTCCAACCTTTCTGCAGGTAGTTCCGTCTAATGAATGAAACCGCCCGGAATGCGGCGGAAAGTTGAACACTGTAAAATAGAATAGTCATGAAAGAGTTTTTAATTGTGATTAGTGTCTGCGTCATCCTTCCGGTCCTGATTGTTTGGATGGCCATGCGCGCCAAAAAGAATGAAACCGACAAGAAAGCGGAAATCATGCTCAAGGCCATCGAGGCGGGCGTCCCCGTCGATATGGAGCAGTTCAACAAAAAGAGAACGCCCGTATCCCTCAAGAAGGAACTGCTGGACAAATTCAACGGAGCCTGCATTGTATCGTTGTTGGGTGTGGTATTCCTTACCCTGGGTATCATTGGTCGCACGAATCCCGGTTTTAATGATTTCTTCATCGGTTCCAACGCGTTTATGCTGCCTGCGGGAGGAATCATGATGGCCGTTGGTATCGGTCTGTTCATCTCCTACTTCGTGAGCAGGAAGATGCTGGCCAAGGAAATTGAAGCTGAGGAGAAGGCACTCGAAGAGCAGAAATAACAGCGTATGACCCGGGAGCGGTTCATCGACCTCGTGCGCGTGGAGCAGGAGCCCTTGAGAAGGTTCCTGCTTGCGCTGTGCAATGGCGACGCCGCCCTGGCCGATGACATCGCCCAGGACGCGCTGGTGCGCGCGTATGTGGCCTCCGGATCTTTCCTGGGACTTTCCAAGTTCAGCACCTGGCTTTTCCGCATTGCCTACAACTGCTACATCGACCACCATCGGAAAACCCGTCTGGACGAAGCGCCCGTGGAAGCTGCGCTTGCCGTTCCGGCCGATGAAAGCACCGATGCAGCCTTCCGGTACCAGCAGCTCTACCAGGCCCTGGAACGGTTGCCCGAGAAGGAGAAAGCCGCCATCGCCCTGTTTTACTTTGAAGACAGAAGCATCAAAGAAATCGCTTCCATCCTCGACATGCCGCAAGGCACCGTCAAATACCACCTCTCGCTGGGGCGGACCCATCTTAAACAGTACATCCGGTTATGAAAGAGATAGATGAATTCCTCCGTGAGAACAAGCCCGCGTTGAAAGACGATCCGACTTTCCTGCTGGAAACCCGCCGGCGCCTGGAACAAGTGGAAGGCATCAAAGCCGAAGTGGACCGCCAGCGCAGTCATGGCCGTGTGGCCCTGATCATCGCCTTGGCCGCCGGCCTCGCCCTGGGCGTGTTCGCCACGACGGTGGCTTTCCTGTATCCCGTTGATCTGCAATCCGTCGGCGGCGGATTCCTGCAGAACGTCCGGGTCTTTCTGGAGACCTGGAAGCATTTTCTGGTTTATCCGGTCGCTGCTCTCGCCGTCACACTCAGCCTGGTGCTCACCCTCGGTGGCCGAAAGACCGCCCGGCTATAGTTCCAGAATAATCTTGCGCAAATCCGCTGTGCTTTCGACGATGCGGTAGGCGGCCAGATCTTCCCGGGTGCGGTAGCCCCAGCTGACAGCCAGAGAATCGATGCCGCCGTTTTCCGCGGTATGCATATCCGTGGGGGAGTCCCCGACTAATAGGGCATCAGACCGCAAAACGCCCGCCCGGGAAAGCGCTTCTTCCACAATCGCCGGATCGGGTTTCAGCGGATATCCGGGCCGGTTTCCGAGGATGGCGGCAAAGCGGATCTTCGGAAAGAACTCCCGGATCAGCTGATCCGTTCCTTCCTGAAACTTATTGGAGACAACGGCCAGTTTCACCCTGGCGGCGTCCAGTTCCGCAAGCAGTTCCGGTATCCCCGGATACGGCTTGGAGTAAACGTCAATATGGGCTGAATAATACGCCTTGAAATCGGCCAGAGCCTCATCGACAAATGCCTCCCCGTCAGGCGTATCTTCAATCTGAACCCCTGAGGCCATCAAAGCCCGCTTCACGAGATTCCGCACCCCGTGCCCCACCATCCGGCGATAATCATTTCTTCCGTGTATTGGCAACCTGCGCAGCCGCAAAGCATGGCTCACCGCTTCTCCCAGATCATCCAGCGTATCGATGAGCGTCCCGTCAAGATCCCACAAAATCATTTTTTCCATGCCTCAAAACTACATCTTTTTGCAAACAGTTCCAAAATGAGTGTATCTTTGTGGAACGCAAGAAAGACCGATACGTATGGAAATGAAATTCTGTCAGAGCTGCGGCATGCCGCTTAGTGATGAGATTCTCGGCACGAATGCCGATGGGAGCAAGAACGAAGATTATTGCATTTATTGCTACAAGGACGGGGCGTTCACCCGGGAATGCACGATGGACGAGATGATTGCGTTCTGCGCCCAGTTCGTTGGCGAGGTGAACAAGAATCTGCCGAAACCTGTCACCAAAGAAGAATATATCGCGCAGATGAAGTTGTATTTCCCGCATCTGAAACGCTGGCGTGCGGGCAACGCCCAGGAACAATAAACCCAAGATTATGTTCGACGTTAAACTTTTATCTGACGAAATGGAAGGCGGGATCCGGAAAGCCGCTTTCCAGACTTGCGACGTGGTGTGCTCGTTGCAGATTGACATTGAACTGGATGGCGATACCATCCGGAGCGTCCGCTATACGGGCGGGTGCAACGGCAACACGCAGGGCTTGTCGGCGTTGGTGGACGGCAGGAAAAAGGACGAGGTGATCGCCCTGCTGGACGGCATCAACTGCAAAGGACGGGGCAGCAGTTGTCCGGACCAGCTGGCACGGGCACTGAAGCAGTTAAACTGAGCCCCGGACCACAATCGCACAGGGCCCGCCGACCCGGATGTCGGGAACGCCGGCCCGAAGATCAACTGTCGTTTGAATGCGGGAAGGGCGGCCCATGGCTTCGCCCTGAAGGAATGTGCAGCGGCCACCGTCGCGGATGATTCCGTGATGGAAGAGATAGGCCGTCAGGGCGGCATTGGCCGTACCGGTGGCAGATTCTTCCGGAATGTCATAGCGGGGCGCGAAATTGCGTACGTGGGCCGTATAGCCGTCGTCTGGATCCATGGCAAAGGCGTGGACGCCGACGACATCGAGCCGCTCGCTGAGCGCACGCAGCGCATCCATGTCGGGCATCAGGGTTTGCAACGTTGCGACATCGCGCAACGGCAGGATGATGTCGGGCAAGCCGGTGGAGAAGGTCTGAACCGGGAGCGTGCCCAGTGTTTCGGGCGTCAGACCGCCCATGGTCGCCAGCAGATCCTTTATCAGCGGCGCCTCATCGAAAGTCTGCACGAGCCTCGGCGAGGCCATCTGCATCATCACGGTTTCGCCTGCGAGGACTTCCAGGTCACCGGCCTTCGTGTGGTTGAGGCAACGGGCGCCTTCCGGCACGAGGCCTTCCCGGAACAATACGCCGAACGAAGCGACTGTGGCGTGGCCGCACAGATCGATTTCCCCTGCAGGCGTGAAATAGCGGACCGTGAATTCCGCCACGCCGTCGCGCCGCACGAAGGCGGTCTCCGAATATCTCAGTTCTGCAGCCAGCTGTTGCATCCATTCCTCTCCCGGGAAACTGGCGCCCGGCTCCAGAAGCACCACGCCGGCCGTGTTGCCGCCGAAAGGTACTTCCGTGAATGCATCGACAATGAAGAGTCTCATGAGAAAACGATTTGTCAGTCCAAGTCCAAATATAGACAATTATTGTTGTATCTTTGCAAGGAACAACCAAAAAGACTTCATCATGGGAAAGGATAAACGATTCACCGTCGATCAGAAAAACGGCCTCGGCTTCGCCGCCTCGGCCATTGTCATTGTCGACAATGAGACCGGTGTGAACTATCTCTTTGTCAATTCCGGCTATGCCGGCGGTCTCACGCCGTTGCTCGATTCCAAGGGCAACGTCGTCATTACCCGCTGAACCGTCTTCAAAACCGCAAAGTTACGTGTCCCAGTACGGTGAATCCCGCGACAGGGATGAATCCGATCTGGTAGTAGCGGTGGTCGTTCGGGTGGCCGCCGCTTGCATAGATGGCACTATAGACCCATCCGCTTTGGGCGACGCGGGCATTGAACAGGTTGTTCGCCTCCACCCCCAAATCGATCTCTTTCAGAAAGCCGCTGAGGTGGAACGTATGGCCCAGCGACAGGTCGCTCAGGCTGTAGGCCGGCAATGAACGGTCGGCGTTCTCCGTGTTGTCGAGATACATCCGGCTCACGAAACCCGTGTGCCACTGCGCCCGGAAACCCTTGTAATGCAGGTTGACAAAGCCGTTGAGGATGGCATCGGGCGAGTAGGCGAGGGCTGCGTCTTCGTAATGGATGACGGTGATGCCGTTGTCCCAGTCCTCCACATATTCGTCGAAATCGAGCAGCCGGTTGCGGCTCAGGGCGGCATTGGCTTCCAGCGTCAGCCACGGCGTCGGATCCACGCCTGCCGTCAATTCGACGCCTGTCCGGTAGGAATCCGGAATGTTGGTGGTGAGCGCTTCGCCGATATCACTCAACTCGCCGGTCTGCACCAACTGGTCGCGGTAGCGCATATAATAGAGATTGACGCCGGCCCGGGCGACGCGGCCGCCGACCTGGTAGCCGGCTTCGAAATCGTAGAGCCGCTCGGCCCGCGGGGCGGGGTATTTCCCGTTGTCGGTGAAGTTGTTGCGCTCGGGCTCGCGGTGGCTGACCGCCACCGAGGCGTAGGCCCGGTGCGGACCGTGGCTGTAGTTCAGACCTGCCTTGGGGTTGAAGAAGTTGTAGTGGACATCCACATCAAGCACATGCTTGCTGGCCGTTCCATCACCATTGTCGATGTATTTGTCGTTGTAGCCGTCTGTGCGATAGTTCACGCGGCGGTATTGCACGTCGCCGAAGACACTCCAGTCCGGCGACAGCTGGTACGAAGCCTTGACGAAAGCGCTGCCGTCGAATTTGGCAGCGTCGGAGTCATAATACCGGTAATTCCCGCTTGCAAGCAGCCGCGCAGCGAGTTCCGTGTTGCCGACATAGGTCAGATATCCGTAGTGGTTGCCCAGGAACTGCTGGACGGAGAGGCCGGCCACGGCATCCCACGGTCCTTTCTTGTACGTGAGGCTGGAAACGACGCCAAAGGTGTGCTGCGTGAGGCCCTTCTGCCGCACGAAGTCGCTGCGCTTGACGGTCTTGCCGCCGGTGTCCACGAAGGTGGGAATGCCGTATTTGAGCAGCTTGTTGTTGTAGCGGAACTCTTCGTAGTAGCCGTGGCCGCCGGTGTAGTGGGCGCTCACCGACAGGTCGAGGGCGTCAGAGAGCGACGCAGCCAGGTTCAGGATATGATGGTTCTGCCAGAAGTTGTCGGTGGTGCGCGGCCAGTAGCTGCCGTCATTCATCTTGTAGCGCTGTGTATGGGCGATGGCATTCGGATACTGGATCACGTTGTTGAATACCAGCTGCTCATAGAGCGAGTTGTAGAGGCCCAGGCCGGCGTTGTACAGGTCTTTGTAGGTTTTGATGCCTGTATGCTCGCCGTAGGTGCCGTCCATGATCGAGAGGTCGTCGTTGCCGGCCGTCACGCCGTTCCAGGCCTGCCCTGTATTTTCATAGTTGCCTACAAGTTTGTAGCCTAGCTTCCAGCCAGCGCCCAGCCAGGTGGCTCCGGCGAAGTAACTTCCCGACTGTCCGTCGGTTCCGGGCAGGTAGCCGTCGGTGCGGGTGTGGTACCAGGCTCCTTCCAGGATTACGTGGTTCCACATCAGACCCGACGAGAGCGAGCCGCCGGCGTGCAAGGTGTTATAGGAGCCATAGGAGACGGACATTTCGCCGGTCGGGTTGAGTGACGGAGCTTTCGTCCCCAGGGCAATCGTGCCGCCGAAGGCGCCGTCGCCATTGGTCGAAGTGCCTACACCGCGTTGGATTTGAACGCTGCTTAGGAGCTTGCCGTAGGAGTTCATATTGGCCCAGAAGACGCTCTGGTCTTCGGGAGAGTTGAGGGGCACGCCGTCGAACGTCACGTTGATGCGGCTGCCGCCTGCACCGCGGATACGCAGGTACGAAGTACCGGTGCCCACGCCATTCTCACTCCAGGCGAGGATGCCTGGCGTCCGGGCGAACAACATCGGCAGTTCCCTTCCCGAATTGGAAAAGTCCTGCAATTCAGCCCTGCGAATGTTGGACACGGCGAAAGGGGCATTTTTCGACGCCCGCACGGCACTTACGACCGTTTCCTGCAGATGTTCAACTTCCGTAGAGTCTGGTTCCTGCGCGAGGGCAGGGTGCGCGGAAAAAGCCAGCCCGCAAGCGGCCAGCGCAGCGCAAATCAAACGAAACTTCATGATAGATCCTTAATTGTAAATAACTTATACAATAAAGGGGAAATGGGAAGATAGCGGTTTCCTACGCGGGCATTACCCCGATCAGGTAGTGAGGGTATCATCTCAGCCGCAGCTTCGCCGCAGCACCCCTTCGCCTGCACCCTGCAGACTGGATGCAAAGATAGCAATTATTTCAGACAATCGATGATCTCTTCGATCGTCTCGCAGAAGGTGAGGGCGCCAGCCATGACCGGTTTCAGGAAGCCGGCGGCCTGCATGTTGGCCAGGAGTTGCTTGAGGGGATCGTAGTAGCCCTCGAAGTTGAAGACGAGGATGGGCTTCGTGTGCTTGTCGATGGCCCGGTTGCAGGCGTAGGTGAAGAGTTCGTCGAGGGTGCCGAAACTGCCGGGCATGACGATACAAGCATCGCTCAAGTCTTCCATCACCTGTTTCCGCTCTGCGAAATCGGCTGTTTCGATAAACTTCGACAGGCCGTACTGTACCACTTCAAGACCACTCTCGCGGACCTCTTTCGTTCCTCGGAAGCCGCGGGGGAAGACTCCCACCACGTGGCCGCCTTCCGCGGCCGCTCCGTCGGCCAGGGCCCCCATCGTCCCGACAGCCGCGCCGCCATAGACCAGGGTCAGTCCGGCGCGCGCAATACGGCATCCCAGTTCGTATGCCAACCCTTTGTAGATATCCTTGCATCCGGGAGCGGAGCCCAGATAGACCGCTACGCTTTTCATAAACCTCAGTCTTTCAATAACTCCTTCATCCGTGAAATCATCGCCGGATCGTGCGCGACGATGTCGGGCCAGCGGCGGCGGAAGTCAGGCGTGTTCTTCTTGGTGGTAGCGTCGAGGATTAAGTGGTCACGCACACGACCGTCGCGTACGGGGTCGCAGTTGGCACCCAGCAGCCAAAGCTTCCGGTATCGGGTGGCCTTTTGCTCGTCGACGTCGAACAGGACCTGGACGACCTGGTCCAGTCGGCGCTCGGAAAAGGTTTTTTCTTTTCTTGTCGCGTCGATGCACAGTTTGCCGCCGAAGCCGGTTTCCGGCGCCGTGTGGTCGAGTACGTCGAGCGGGCCGCGGCTGAAGAGCAGGTCACGCTGTACATCTACGTTGCGACAGATCGTGCCGAGGACGGCATCCCAGTTGCGGATATCGATATCTTCATCGGTTACCAGCAGGAACTTGTTGAACATCATCTGCCCGGCGCCCCACAGGGCGTTGGCGACCTTGAAGGCCTGTCCTTCGTATTGCTTGCGGATACGGGCGATGGCAAAGTTGTGTCCCACGCCTTCCTCGGGCAGATACAGGTCTTCGATTTCGGGCGCGATGGCCAGCTTGATGGGGGAGAGGAATATCTTTTCGGTGGCCTCCTGGATATATTTGTCTTCCATCGGCGGGATACCCACCACCGTGGCGGGATAGATGGCGTCGAAGCGGTGCGTGATGCAGGTGACGTGGAATTTCGGATACAGGTCTTCCAGCGAGTAAAAACCTGTGTGGTCGCCGAACGGTCCTTCGAGGAACTTCTCTTCGCTCTTCTGCACATAGCCCTCGATTACGAAGTCGCAGTCTGCGGGTACCAGGAGATCCTGTGTGAAGCATTTCACCAGTTCCACGGGCTTGCCACGCAGGAATCCAGCCAGCAGGTATTCGTCGATTCCTTCGGGCAGCGGGGCGGTGGCGGCATAGGAATAGACCGGGTCGCCGCCCAGGCACACGGCCACGGGCAGGCGGTGCGTACATTCGGAAAGGTGCTTCGCGCCCGTCTTGTGCATGTGCCAGTGCATGCCGGTCGTGGCATCGTCGAGTACCTGCATACGGTACATGCCGACGTTGCGCATGCCGGTGATCGGGCTGACCGTGTTGACAAGCGGCAGGGTGATGAAGCGTCCACCGTCCTGCGGCCAGCATTTCAGGATGGGAATCTGGCTCAGTTGTGCGGTGTATTGCACGGAATCCTGGCAGGGCGCGTGGCCCTTGTGCTCCCGGGGCATCCAGGAAGCCGCCTTGCTGAGCAGCGGCAGCATCCTGAGTTTGTCGCGAAGTCCCCGCTTCTCGCTCAGTACGCTGTCAATCAGCGCGTTGATCCGTGGGCCGATATCGTCGAGTGAAGTGACGCCCAGCGCATGGCGGATGCGTGCTTCGGATCCCATCATATTGGTCAGGACAGGGAAAGCCGTGCCGGTATTCTCAAAAAGCAGCGCCTTGCCGCCTCCGGGTTTCTTCGATTCGATATCGGTGGCGCAGGCAATCTCAAGCACCGGGTCGACGAACTCCTTGATCCGGCGGAGTTCCCCCTTTTCCTCCAGAAACCTGACATATTCTTTCAGACTGTTGAACATCGTTTCAATGTTTTTTCAGAAAAATGCAATTTAGGGAAAAATTCCGGAAAATGCGTAAATTTGAGAAACGAATCATCCCATGAAAAAACTTCTCTCCCTTCTTGCCGTTACCTGCCTCACGGTAGTGGCTTTCGCCCAGCAGGCGCTGGGACCCGGTACTGGGCTCGTATCGCCCGAAATCAATCCCGATCACAGCGTCACATTCCGATTGTATGCGCCCAAGGCTGTCAAAGTGCAGCTGGCCGGTGACTTTTTGTCGGGCGTCGTCGGCCTGTCGGAAGGCTCAGACGGCGTCTGGACCTATACCACCGCACCATTGGAAGGAGAACTCTATTCTTACAGTTTCTTCGTGGACGGCCAACGGACGATGGATCCCTCCAACATCTATCAGAACCGCGACGTGGCGACCTGGACCAACATCTTCACCCTCAGTGCGGAGCAGGGTGACAAGGGCTGGTATTACGAGGTGCACAGTGTTCCGCACGGTACGGTTTCGCATGTCTGGTACAACAGTCCGACCCTGGGCGCACAGCGCCGCCTGACGGTCTATACGCCGGCCGGCTATGAAGACAGCCCCAAGATGAAGTATCCCGTTCTCTATCTGCTGCACGGGTCGGGCGGCGACGAAGATGCCTGGTCAGATCTGGGTCGTACGGCGCAGATTCTCGACAACCTGATCGCGGAAGGAAAAGCCGAGCCGATGATCGTGGTGATGCCCAACGGCGTGTGGTTCAACCAGGCCGCGCCCGGTGCCGCCGTGAACATGTTCCAACCTACTTTCCAGAACAGCCGTTCTCAGTCGACCGTCGAGGTGGAGAACAGTTTCCCCGATATCATGAACTTCATCGAGAAGCACTACCGGGTGGCGCGCGGCTATGCCAATACGGCGGTGGCGGGCTTGTCGATGGGCGGCCGTCAGTCCTGCGCGCTGTCGATGCGTTATCCGAAACGCTTCGGCTATGTCGGCCTCTTTTCGGGCGTTGCGACGCCGGAAGGCAACGAAGCGGCGCTGGACGCCGTCTTTGCTGCCCAGCCGAAGCTCTACTGGATCGGTTGTGGCAAGGATGACGGCATCATGGTGAATTCCAAAAAGCTGAAAGACTACTGTGATGCGAAAGGTTACCCCACGACCCTCTACGAGTCGGAAGGCGGCCACATCTGGCGCAACTGGCGCATTTATCTGACGGTTTTCGCACAGAAATTATTCAAATAGCGCAATCCTGCCGCCCACCAGGCCAGCCCACAGTACACCGGAATCACTACATATAATTCCGGTCCTGAACCTTGATGGCGGGATTGATGCGGCAAAGATGCTGGATGAGGTTTTCGGCCTGGTCCGGGAGGAGTTGAACGTCGACATAGCGGACGCCGGCTTCGTGGATGTTGAGGTAGCGGAGTCTGCCCTTACGGTTGGTTACGCGGGTGATGCGGTCGATGTCGGCGATCAGCATGGGATTCTTTTTGTTTTCGGGCGTGATCAGCGTACCTGCCTCGTCGTCGACCGTGCATTTGACGGAAGTCAGGGGAACCAAGGCCAGGGCGGCGATGCCGGCTATGTACAAGAACGACAGCACAATCTGCCAGCCGATATGCTCTTTTTCAATCAGGGCAAAGTTGACGGTGTAGGCTGCGTAGCCTGCGATGACGGCCAAACTGAGAATCCAGGTCAGGCGTTTTGGATTTTTTACGTTGGAATACGTCGTTTTCATACGGTAAAGGTAAAGCTTTTTCTGTTTCGCCGCAAAAAATCTATCTTTGCAGAAAAATACTGAAAATCATGAAAATCAGAACGATTGTCATGGCAGCGATGATGCTGCTCAGCCTGGCTTCCCTGTCAGGGTGTACCGGCGACGGGACGAAGGTTCCCTCTTTCAATGATGTGCTGACCTCGCGCCGGAGCATCCGCAGCTACGATGCGACGAAGAAGATTTCCGAAGCGGAAGTCCGGACGCTCCTGACCCGGACGCAGGAGGCTCCCTCATGGGCGAACCAGCAGCCCAGCAAATACTATGTGGCCATCAGCCCCGAAGCCTTGGCAGCCGTACAGGACATGGTCGGTGGCAATAAGGATCGGATTCTGGGAGCGCCCGTGCTCATTGTCTCGACCTTCGAGAAGGGCAAGTCGGGCTTCTTCCGCGGTCAACAGACCAACGAGCTGGGCGACTTCTGGGGCGCTTACGACAACGGTCTGAGCAATGCCTACCTGGTGCTGACCGCCCGTGCCATGGGCTTCGACACCCTGATCATGGGCATGCGCGAATCCGACAAGATCCGCGACTATTTCCACATTCCCGGTGAAGAGATGGTTACGGCCGTCATCGCTTTGGGTTACCGCGCCGAAGAGCCCAGGACGCCCGTCCACCGCGACCTCGACGAAATCGCGAAGTTCTTCTAACGATTACTTGTTTGACGTCGTCGATGTCCCAATTATCGGGACATCGGATGCATTTCAAGCTGTTTTTGCTGCCGGTGTCCCTTTCTGGGGGACATCGGCAGCGTTTATTAACGCTGCAACTGCGAGAGGAAGTGCGTGAAGATGTCAGGTCGCAGCAGGAGCGGGAAGAGCAGGCCGTAGACCGCACCCCAGAAGTGTGCTGAATGGCCGATGTTGTCCATGTTCTTCCGGGCCATGATGATGCAGTAGATCAAATACAGCGGTGCGAAGATGTATGCCGGCACCGGGATGGGAATCAGATAGATATAGATGCCCATCCGGGGCTCGAACAGGATGGCGGCAAACAGGATGGCTGATACGGCGCCCGATGCGCCCACGGCACTGTAGGCGGGATCGTCCCGGAACTTGATCAGATCCCATATCGACGAAACGGCCAGGGCCGTCACGTAAAGCACTGCATAGAGGACCGGTCCGGTCGTCGCGCCAAAAGCAGCGCCGAAATACTGCTCTACGATCCGCCCGAAGCAGTAGAGCGTGATCATGTTGAACAGCAGGTGCCCCCAGCCGCCATGAACCGCTCCGTAAGAGATCATCCGGTGCCACTGCCGCCGGTGCCAGACATCGTATGCGCTGAATTTCATGGCTTCGAACAATCCCGGCCGTGAGAAGCAGGCCAGGCTTGCCGCCACGGTAAAGACTATGAGGATAAGCGTGACCATGACTTCGCCGAAAGCGAACTATTTTTGGATGTCGATACCGGCAGCCTGAGCCACGAGATAGACGATCGACTTGAACACGATACCGCTGTTGCGGGACAGACCGATTTCGCAGGTGCGGCTGACGGCGAAGCCTTCGTCACAGCCTTCGACCTGGGACTTCAGGTCACGGAGACCATGCTCGTTGAGTTCCGGGAAGAAGAAGCCGCGGTCGCCGGCAAAGCCGTCGCAGTTTGAATCGACGACGACGACCTCGCGGGCGCAGCGCTCCGCGACACGTCTCAGGCAAGGATCGACCCCCATCTTCTTGGCCGAACAGACGGCAAACAGGGCCACTTTCTCATCGACCGGCTTGAGCGTCAAATGCTCCAATACGAATTTCTCGATGAATTCCGTAGGTTCGTACAACGGTAATTCGTCGCCGAAATTCGACTTCATGGTATAGAGGCAGGGGCTCATGTCGCAGAGAATCGGAATCCGGCCGCTGTCGGAAGCCTTCGATAAAGCGGCCTTCAGGTCATTGGAAGCCTTTTGGCCCGCTTCCACGTAACCTTTGCTCGAGAAAAGCATGCCGCAGCAGAGCGAATCCATCTTTTCGGGATAGATGATCTGGAATCCGGCCGCTTCCAGCAGGGCGGCCGTCACTTGTGTGACTTCCTTCTCCTTGGCATAAGCTTTCGTGGTGCCCATGCTCCGGGTGATGCAAGAAGGGAAATAGACCACCTTCCGCCGGGGACCCCCGATCAGGTCGGGGGTGACGGCTCCGTCATGTCCAATCAGGTCGGGGGTGACGGCTCCGTCATGCCCGGCTTGACCGGGCATCTGGATCTTCGTCGCCCCGGTCGGCATATACTCGTTCCAAAGCGGCAGGGCCTTGCCCGTCGCCGTGCGGAGTCCCCGGGCCATCGCGCCGAAGACCTTCGTTCCGAAGACTGTCCGAAGTCCGTTGAGGCACTTCAGCCCGCCGCGCAGGAAAGCCGTCACGCCCGCCATATGTCCGGCCAGCCAGACCGCCCGCTTTTCGCCGCGCGGCGAATGGCTCTCATGCCGCAACTCCTTGATCAACTTGCCGGCATCCGCTCCGACGGGGCAGTGAAGGTTGCACAAAGAGTCGGTTGCGCAGGTCTGTTCTCCTGCATACTTATACAGTTTCTGCATCTCTGCAGCCCGGTGCGGTTCTTCGCCCGAAGCGCGGAGCCGTTCGATTTCGCGGAAGGCTGCCACGCGCTGACGCGGTGACAACGTGAGCCCTTCGGCTACGCAGTAACCCTCGCAGAAACCACATTCCATGCATTTGTCCACGATCTGCTTCGTAGAAGGGCAGGGCTTCAAATTCGAAATGTGCGCCAGCGGATCGGTATTGAGGATTACGCCCGGATTCAGGATGCCTTTCGGATCGAACAAGGCTTTGACCCGCTGCATCAGCGTGTAGGCCTGACGGCCCCACTCGTATTCCACAAACGGGGCCATGTTGCGGCCGGTGCCGTGCTCCGCCTTCAGCGAGCCGTCATAACGGTCCACCACCAGCCGGACCACATCGTCCATGAACCGTTTGTATTTCTCCACTTCGGCGGCCGTCGAGAAGTCCTGGTTGAACATGAAGTGAAGATTGCCGGCCAGCGCGTGTCCGAAAATAACGGCGTCCGCATAGCCATCGGCGGCAAAGACCTCGCGGAGCCGTACCGTCGCTTCGGCCAGCTTCTCGATCGGGAAGCAGATGTCTTCGATGATGGCCGTTGTGCCGCTGCGGCGCAGGCCAGCCACCGTAGGCAGCATTTCTTTGCGGAGTTTCCAGAGCGTCGCCTGTTCACGTGCGTCGGTCGTGAACGCGTAAGGGAGCTCGGTGGGGACGGTGGCGATGCCTTCCGTGATGGCCTTGACGCGGGAGGACAGTTCCTCGGCAGAGGCGGCCCGTGTTTCGACCAGGATCACGCAGCTCTCCGGACCGATGGTCTTGAGGAACGCAGGGATGCCGGGGGCCTGGTCGACACTGCGCACGCCGGTGCGGTCGATCAGTTCCACGGCGGAAACGAGTCCCTGCTTCTTGAGAATCTGCACGGCCTCGCAGGCCAGGGCGATGTTCGTATATGTAATCATCGCCAACGCCTTGTGCTTATGGTCGATGACCGTGTTGTAGGTGATGTCGGAGATAAAGGCCAGCGTGCCTTCGGAACCGATGACCAGGTGTTTGACGATATCGATCGGGTCGCTGTAGTCCACAAAGGCGTTGAGCGAATAGCCCGTGGTGTTCTTGATCTTGTATTTGCGGCGGATGCGGGCTTCCAGTTCCGGATCGGCGGCGATTTCAGCCGCGATGTCCGCGATGCCGGCCAGAAACGCCGCATGGGTGCGACGAAACTCCGTGCAGGAGGCTTCGTCGCCCGTGTCCAGGATGGTTCCGTCGGGCAGGATGATGCGGATGTCCGCCATCGTCTTGTAGGAATTCTCGGAGGTGCCGCAGCACATGCCGCTGGCGTTGTTGGCGGCAATGCCGCCGATCATGGCGGAGTCGATGGAGGCGGGGTCGGGACCGATCTTGCGGCCGTACTTGACCAGGTAGGTATTGGCTCGTCCGCCCCGGATACCGGGCTGCAGCCGGATCTTCCGGCCTTCATCCAGCACTTTCCAGTGCTGCCAGCCGTGCGATACAAGTACCAGCACGGAGTCACTGACAGCCTGGCCGGAGAGCGATGTGCCGGCTGCCCGGAAGGTGACAGGGATGTTCAGCGCGTCAGCCTGGTGCAGGATGGCTGCGATTTCCCGCTCATCCCGCGCCCGGATCACGAGTTTGGGTATCAGTCGGTAGAAGGAGGCGTCCGTTCCGTACGCAAGGGTACTGAGGGCGTCGTGGAACATACGCTCTTTCGGAATCACCGGGAGCAGCGCTTCGTAAAGCCGTTTGTATTCTCCGCTTATCATAACAAGGGTAATAAATCTTTCAACTCGCTGACTTTGATGTCTTTGGCGATGATGATGCCACGTTCGTCCAGCAGATAGAGATGAGGAACATATTCCAGGTCGTAGAGCGTCCTCATATTGCTGGTATGGTTGAAGTCGTTGAGATATTTCCAGCGGCTGGGCCACTGTTTCCGGACGAATTTGCGCCAGATGTCGCGCTGTTCGCCCACATAGACCATGACCACTTGGATGTCCAGGTCATAGAAATCGCTTCTCAGTTTCTTGAGCGCTTCGAATTCCTTCTGGCATTGCTGGCAGTCAATCAGATGGAAGAAGATCAGTGTCCCGTAATGCTTCCGCTTCCCGATCATCGGGGTATCTTTGCCCCGTTTGTCCTGCAGGACGAGTTGGGTGGCCTTTGCCCCGGCAGGGTTGAGCCTTGCCTGGGCCAGGGCATGGATGGTCTGTTCCACGAATTCGGTGGACCAGGCGTCCGGGTCGGAAGCAATGTAGTGTTCGGCCAGATAGAGCGCGCCTTGTTGTTTGGCGTAGGTATCGCTGGTCCGCAGGTAATTGAAAAGATGAAGGAACAGTTCTGTATGAAGTGCCGGATCGCCGGCCGTCTTCTCTCCAAAAGCATCGATAAGGCCTTCGACCGTCGAGATTTCCAAGGGGTTGAAGGCGCTGAAAACATTGTCGAACAGCCTTTTGTACTGGAGGGCGAGGGAATTGTCATACTCGATCATGCCGGAGAGCGCCTCGCAGTTGAGGCCACGTCCCCGGATGATATTCTGGCTGTCGATCAGAAACAGCATCGGCGTGGAAAGCACGCCATATTTCTTGTGGAAGCCAGTGGCGGCTTCCGGGTCCCACAGGTGAATGACGGTCACTTGCGGGTTGTGGATGTCACCGAAGGTTTCGGCGACATAGGATTCCCAGGCGGCTCTGTCGCTCTGGGTGTAAACGGCATAGAGAATCAGGGGCTCGCCCTGGTAACTGCGGACAAGGTCTGCCAGCAGCGGGGCTTCGCGGCGGCAGGTGGCGCATTCCGTGTCGTAGAAAAAGAGGATCTTGCCCGATGCGTTCGCGGCACGGATATCCGTCGGCCGACCGGTGATGTCTTCCATCATGAGCGGAGGTGCCGGAGCGCCGACCAGCGAACTGCGGTTGAATTCGGCGTAGGTGTAGAGGATGGGGTAGAGGCTCTCGTTCTCCAGTTTGAGCCGGTTGTTGAGGAACCAATTGTCGGCGATGTGGACGGCGACTGCCTCATGTCCCATCACGGGAGATTCGGTAAAGAAGTCGAAGGCAATGCCGGCCACTTTCGACTGCAATTCGGGCTGCTGCCGTCCGACCGAGTCGATGAGCCGGTCGACACACAAATTGATGGTGTCGACCGGCTTTTCGAGCAGGGTCTGCAGGTAGGCGGTGACGGACGGATGGCTGACGGCGGGTTCCTGGGCTGCCGCCGAAACGAGGGCTGCGATCAACATCCCGATGGCGAACATCCGTCGCATTCCTTACACCTCCCGCAATTTGAGATACTTGTCGATATCTACGTTTTTCGGAAGGAAGCAGCGGGCGCTGCCTCCGTTGTTGAGTACATCGCGGACGACGGTCGAGGAAATGAAGGAGTATTCATGTCCGGCCGGGATGAAGATGCTCAGGATTTCAGGAGCCATCTTGCGGTTGGCCTGGGCGATGACGCTTTCCATCTCGAAGTCGGTTGTGGTGCGCAGGCCGCGGATGATGCAGCTGACGCCCATCTGTTTACAGAACTCGACGGTCAGTCCGCGGTAGGAACAGACTTCTACGTTCTCCATTCCCGCCACCGCATCCTTGATGATCTGGACGCGGAGATCGGGATGGAAGAATCCACTTTTGGCGCTGTTGTACCCCACGGCGACAATCACTTTGTCGAACATCTTGAGCGCGGAGCGCAAGATGTCCATGTGACCCAACGTAAAGGGATCGAAAGATCCCGGAAAGAGAGCGGTTCTCATTGCGTTATCCGACGGAGGGAAGTTTTGCGTAAATACCTTCGACTGTCATGCCCATACCGAAGAAGCCCATCGGTGAGCCGCTTGTCCGCTGGATAACGGCAAAGCCGTCGAAGAATCGGATCTTGTAGGTGAAATTCGTCTCCGAATTCTCGTCCCAGAGATAGTTGTAGTACTCGAGCGTCTCGCTGGGGGAGCTGACAAACGTGTCGCTGGCCATGTTGTGCGACGGGGCAGGACCGCAATTGGCAATCTCGAATTTATAATCTTCCCAGTCTTCGCCGCAACGGGAGACGTCCAGCGTGCCTTCGCCCGTGTCACCGCCCTCGTCCTTGTATTCATAGAGACCTACGAGATCATCGGGATCGGCCTTGAAACGGTAGGTCTTCAGGCCATCGCGGGTGGCGGTCATCGGGAACTTGCGCTCGTCCATGCCCTTGACGATCGTAGCCGTACACGGCTTTTCTCCGGGATCCATATAAAGATGCCAGGGAATCGTGCCATCTTTCTCCAGGGCTACGATGTGCCAGGCGGTCTCATCTTCATTTTTGTCGCCCACGATGCGCTTCGTGACGCCGTCAAGGGTGGCTTCACCAAAAAGAACCCCGTCGTCGTTGGTCCAGCGCAGCCGGAGTTCGCTGTCGCCGTTCCTGCCTTCGAAGCCGTAGTTCTGTCCCTGGTCTTCGCCCCGGTATTCCAGCTTCCGGTGAATCGCAGGCAAGAGTTCCACCAAACCTTCAGGGCCCATGTCCATCATGTCAAAACAATAGGAAAGCCCTTGCGTACGCAGGGTCCAGTTGCCGAAGGTATCGACTTCTTCGATGAATGTTTTGGTATAGACGGATTTCTCCTGGCCTGGTACCACCTCCCTGCAGTTCATTTCGCGAAGCGTGGTGCCATCAGGACCAAAGGTAAAATCGATCACGTATGCGGGCTGGGCCGTTGCTGGATCCAAAAGTTCAAAGTGGGTGATGTACCCTTGCTTGTTGAAGATGGATTCATAGCGTTTTTCGTCGTTTTCCGCATAGTGTTCGTAGATCCGCTCGTGCTTCATGCCGTCCTTGCCAAAGAAAATGGTGTCCTGCCGGTTCATCCGGGTTCCGTTTTCATCTTTTTGATAGGAGGTATAGCCGATCAGCTCGCCGTTCTTGTCGTAGCTCGTATAATTCCAACTCTCATGGCCGGTGGTCGGATTGTTCGAATAGACATGGATATCGCGGCCTGCTTCGTCGTGCTCGTACGTCGAATAGCTGGAGACCTCTCCGTTGAAGGAACTGGTGTTTTTCACCAGAAGCCCCTTGTCGTCGTATTCATAGGTGGCCTCATACGTGCCGTAGGAGTTCTGGGTGGTCGATGTAAGCAGATGACCTGCTTCATCATACGTGTTCCAGTTCGTTGAACTCAGCGTCCCGTCTCCCTGGTGGTATTCAACGAAGGTGACATTGTCCTTGTCGTCGTATTGGTAGAGTTGGTAGGAGTATATCTCATCGCCGGAGCCCCAGACTTCCTTGATGTACCGGCCCTTCTCGTCTTTCTCGGACAAAGCTTCATTGATCCCTTCATCCTCCTCGTACTCCATGAACTCTTTTTCTGAGATCAGTTTCCCCTTTTCATCGAATTCGTACTGGGTGATGCCAGGTTCGCCTTCTCCATACAATGTCATGACCGTCATGGTCTTGACAGGCCCCTTGACATCAGTAGAGGCGACCTGTGAGTCGCCTCCCTGAGGTTGTTGGGTTTTGCCCCCCGTACAGCTTACGCCGATCATCAGGCAGATGATCAGCACAGCAACTACGTCAGCTGTTTTTTTTTTACGCGAACGGCCCACGAGCCATACGGTCAGAACGACGGCCACGGCCAGCAGTGCGATGGCCAGGACAGGCCGGTGCGTCACCCAGGCGATCGCGATCACGATGAGGCTCCAGACGAGGCCGATGACAGTTGCCACGAATCCTACGCCGGCTCCGATGATCCGCTGGATGAACGGAACCACGGCGAAGACCGTGCTCAGGAATCCCAGCAGCGACTTGTTTCCGGCGACAATCAGGATGATACCTACGATCCGGAGGATCCAGAGCAGGGTCTTGTTGGCCGACTTCTGGTGTTCGATCATGTTCTCGGCACTCACCGTACCCATCTCCACTTTCGAGAACGCCTTGCCGTTCTTGGCAATGTAACTCTCGAATGTGCCGTTCACTACTTTCTGCAGCAGCGAAACCGTCTTGGGCGAAGTTACCTGCGTGAACGTGATGCGGACATCGCCGATGCGCGGGTTGGCCGGATCGGCGCCAATATAGACCTGGTCGCCGGAGACCGTCACCACGACGGTGGAGTCGGTAATATTGGCCAGCAGTTGTTTCTTCTGCGCTTCCGTGAGGGCCGGGTAGGCAGGTTCTTCTCCGGAAATACGCGAGACGATTCCCTCTGTCAGCCGGTAGGCACCGAAGCTGACGTTGGAAGCCGTCTGTTCCGTAGCTTCCACGGCCCGGAGCACGAAGTTCTTGCCCTTATAGTCGGGATCCTTGAATTCGTTGGAATTCACCGGCTCGTTGCACCATGCAGGCTCGTATGTGTAGGTCGTGGTGGTCTCTGTACTCCCGCCCAGTTTGTCCTTGCGCTCAGATTCGCTCTGCTGCGTCCATTGGTAGTATTCGACGTTGCGGGCGAGTTTCATCGCGTTGACTGCAATGCCGAAGGCAGCGTCGCGCAGGGTGTCGGCCGTGACGGCCACTCCGGTCGCATGGACGGCCTTTCCTTCGAAGGCAGGATCCAGGGTCGTGATGTCAGACAGTTCGACGTAGTTCTTCTGGAAGTCTTTCAAAGCATCGCTGGCCTTGACGGCACGGCCCTCGTTCCACCAAAGGATGACCGTGCCGGCAAGGATCAGAATGATGCCCCACAGAATCCCCTGGAAGGAGTTCTTTACCTTGCTTCCATAGGATTGCCGTGTTGTCTCTTGATAAGCCATAATGTTTAAGTTGGTTGGCAGTCCGTCGATTAGTTGAGCTTACCGGTCTGGGCCTCGTTGATCATCTTCTCATTGGCGGTGATGTAGATCTCGACGCGGCGGTTCTGGAGACGGCCTTCCTTGGTGCTGTTGTCAGCCACCGGCTCGTGGAACGAACGGCCTTCGATGGTCATACGGTCGATCGACATGCCGCAGTTCTGGAGGTAGGATGCCACCGAAGCAGCACGCTGCACGGAAAGTTTGTCGTTGTACTCAGGAGAACCCGTGTTGTCGGTGTGGCCGAGGATGGTCAGGTCGGTGTCGGGCAGGTCGGCCATGTTGGCGGCGAATTTCTTGAGGGCGATCTTCGAGGTCTCGTTCAGCGTGGAGCTGCTGGTGTTGAAGAGGATGCCGCTCTCGAGCGTGACCTTCACGGCCTTCAGGTCGTTGGCGTCGGTCACCACTTCGATGTTGGCGTCTTCCATGGCGGCGGCCAGTTCGGCGGCCTTCTTGTCCATCTTGTTGCCGATCAGGGCGCCGACGCCGGCTCCGACCGCCGTTCCGATGGCGGCGCCGATGGCGGTGCTCTTACCGTCTTTACCAATGAGGGCACCTACGCCGGCACCCAGCGCTGCGCCGGAGCCGCCACCGATGGCGGTACCTTTGGCGAGGTTCGACATGTTGCCGCAGCCCGAGAGAATGAGGGCCGTGCAGATCAGTGCAGAAAGAATTCTTTTCATTGTTGATATGGTTTTATTGGTTGATAATTCAGATCATCAATCATACAAAGTTAATAAAAAGAAAAAACAAGCAGAGAAAAAAACAAAAAAAGTGCCGCGGGGCACTTTTTCTCATTTTTAACGCGTCCAGTCGATGGGCGTTTCGCCCTGAGCGGCCAGGATTTCGTTGGTCTTGGAGAAATGCCGGCAGCCGAAAAAGGCTCCCCGGGCGAGAGGTGAGGGGTGCGGTGCTTCCAGAACGGTGTGCTTTGTCGTGTCGATCAGCACGCGTTTCGAGCGGGCGAAGTTGCCCCAGAGCAGGAAAACCAGTCCTTCACGCTGTTCTGAAAGCGTCCGGATCACGGCGTCGGTGAACTCGGCCCAGCCGATACGGCTATGGGAGGTGGGCTGCCCGGCGCGAACTGTAAGGACGGCGTTGAGCAGGAACACACCTTGTTCCGCCCATCCCCGCAGCGATCCGTCTTTGTGCAGGCGGACACCGAGGTCGGATTCAATTTCCCGGTAGATGTTCACGAGCGAAGGGGGCAGCGGCATGCCATGCGGCACGGAGAAGGAGAGTCCTTCCGCTTGTCCGGGCCCGTGGTAGGGGTCCTGCCCGATGATCACTACTTTTACCTGGGGGAATGGCGTCAGGTTGAAGGCATTGAAGATGAGCGGGCCGGGTGGGTAGATGGTCCTGCCGGCCCTTTTCTCCTCATGCAGAGTACGCGCCAGATCCTGGAAGTAGGGCTTCTCAAATTCGGGCGCGAGCACGCGCTTCCAGCTCTCTTCAATCTTGACGTCCATGGCTCAGTCCTCGAAGACGAAGTCCAGCACTTCGTCGATGGTGTTCACATAGTGGAATTCCAGCCCCTCCACATACATCGGCTTGATGTCGAGGATGTCCTTTTCATTCTCTTTCGACAGGACGATGGTCTTGACACCGGCTCGCTTGGCGGCCAGGATCTTTTCTTTGATGCCACCCACGGGCAGCACCTTTCCGCGCAACGTGATTTCGCCCGTCATGGCGACGTGGCTGCGGATCGCTTTCCCGCGGAGTGCCGAAGCCATGGCGCTGACCATCGTGATGCCGGCTGACGGGCCGTCCTTCGGGATGGCGCCTTCCGGCACATGGATGTGCATGTCTTTCTTGGACAACTCCTTCGCAGTCGTGCCGGCCAGTTGCGGATGGGCCTTGATATACTGGTAGGCGATGGTCACGGATTCCTTCATCACATCGCCCAGGCTGCCGGTTGTCGAGAGGACACCCTTGCCTTCGCTCAGGCTGCATTCCACGAAAAGGATTTCGCCGCCGACCTGGGTCCAGGCCAGACCGGTCACAACGCCCGGTGCTTCATTGCCTTCCTGCAGATCGTGGAAGTTGGTGGGGAGACCGAGGTATTCCTTGATTTCTTCGGGCCCAAGTTCCTGCGGCAGAGGCTCTTCCAGCGCGATTTTCTTGGCCGTGATGCGGGCGGCTTTCGCAATCTGCTTGTCGAGGCCGCGTACGCCCGATTCACGGGTGTACTGGTCGATTATGGTCTCGATGGCTTCGCGGCTGATCCGGAGGTCTTTCTCTTCGAGGCCATGGGCTTTCTGCTGCTTGGGAATCAGGTAGCCCTGTGCGATGGCCACTTTCTCTTCGGCCAGATATCCCGAGACATTGATCATCTCCATGCGGTCCTTCAGGGCGGGATGGATGCCGCTCACGTCGTTGGCGGTGGTGATGAAAAGCACTTTCGACAGGTCGTAGTCGATGTCGAGGTAGTTGTCGTGGAACGTGGTGTTCTGCTCAGGATCCAGCACTTCCAGCAGGGCGGAGGCAGGATCGCCGTGGAAATCTTCCCGCACCTTGTCCACCTCGTCGAGGACGATGACGGGGTTCGATGTTCCTGCCCGCTTGATTGTCTGGATAATCCGGCCCGGCATAGCGCCGATGTAGGTCTTGCGGTGGCCGCGGATTTCAGACTCGTCATGCAGACCGCCGAGCGAAATCCTGCCATATTGGCGGCCCAATGCACGGGCGATCGACTTGCCGAGCGAGGTCTTGCCTACGCCCGGAGGACCATAGAGGCACAGGATGGGCGACTTCATGTCTCCCTTGAGTTTAAGCACGGCCAGATATTCGATGATGCGTTCCTTGACCTTCTCCAGGCCGAAATGGTCTTCGTCCAGTACCTGCTGGGCGTGTTTCATGTCGAGGTTGTCGGTGGAAAGTTCATCCCATGGCAGTTCCAGCAGGAAGTCCACGTAGGCGTACTGGACGTTGTAGTCTGCCGAGTTGGGATTGGTATGCTCCAGTTTACGCAGCTCTTTTTCGAAAGCTTCCGCCACGCGTTCGGGCCACTTCTTGTCTTTCGCCCGCGCACGGAACTCCGTGAGATCCTGTTCCTCGGCGTTGATGCCCAGTTCTTCCTGGATGGTCTTGAGCTGATTGTTGAGGTAGTACTCCCGCTGCTGCTGGTCGATTTCCGACTTGACCTTCTTCTGGATGTCATCCTTGATCTTCAGCAAGTCGATATGCTTGTTGAGCAGCTCCAGCAGCTTGAGCGCGCGTTCCCGCAGGTCGTCGATGGCCAGCAGCGGCACCTTGTCGGTGGGCGGGTCGATTTCGGCGCTGGAAGCGATGAAGTTGACGATGAAGTCGTATCCCTCGATGTTCTTGATGGCGTAGCCCGCCTCTTGGGGGAGGTTGGGGGAGAGTTTCACAATCTGGATGGCGGCATCCTTGATGGAGCCGGTCAGCGCGTCCATGTCCGCGTCGCCGGCAGCCGGGATAATCTCGTGCCGATAGGTCACTTCCGCCATCATGTAGGGAGCGGTGATGTTGATCTGGCGGATGTCAAACCGACGTACGCCCTGGATGATGGCCGTGATGGTGTCATCGGGCATCTCGATGGTTTTGATGACGCGTCCCAGCGTACCGATTCGGTAGATGTCGTCGGGCGTCGGGTCTTCCACCTTGGCGTCCAATTGTGTGACGGCGCCGAGCAGGCGCCCGGAGCGGAAAACGTCATTGATCAGTTGGATCGACTTCGGCCGGCCCACGGTAACCGGGATCACCGTGTTCGGGAACAGGATGGCATTCCTCAGGGGCAGAACTGGCAGCAGGGCAGGCAGATCCACTTCCTTCAGGTCACTGCCGGAACCCTCCATGTTCATGACGGGAATGATGTTTACTTCACTGCCGGAACCGCCGAAAATCTCTTTCAATATATCTTTATTCTCCATATTCGTGTCAAATTGTCAGTTCGTCGGCCCAAAACGGGCCGGAGGTTACATTGGTCAATAGTTATGCCAAACAAAAAAACGAAAAAAAATGCACTAGTTTTTTGATAATTAAAAAAATAGACCTATTTTTGCATCCCTCAAAATCGAGTTTAACCTTAAAAATAAAATAGAAATATATCATGACTAAAGCTGAAATCGTAAATGAAATCGCGAAAAGCACTGGTCTCGAGCGTATCAAAGTGCAGAGCGTGGTGGAAAACTTCATGGAAAGTGTCAAGAACTCCCTGGCCGAAGGTGAGAACGTGTATCTTCGTGGCTTTGGCAGCTTCACGGTGAAGAAACGTGCGAAGAAGACCGCCCGCAATATCTCCAAGAACACCACGATCGTGATCCCCGAGCACAACGTGCCTGCGTTCAAGCCCGCCAAGACCTTCATCGCGAAAGTGAGCAAAGAGGAAACCCTTTAAATTAACATATTATGCCTAACGGAAAGAAGCATAAGAGACACAAGATGGCTACGCACAAGCGTAAGAAACGCCTGCGCAAGAACAGACATAAGAAGAAATAGGTTGTCTCCGGTATTCTTATTTACAGATTAATCTAAAGCAGACAGCGCGCTGCTTTAGATTATTTTTGTTTTACAAGTATGGACAAAGATTTGATCATTGATGTAGGGCAGTCCGAGATCTCGATCGCGCTCCTGGAAAACAAGCGGCTGATCGAACTCAATCGGGAAAAGACCGAGGGACGCGGCTACAGTGTGGGAGATGTCTATCTTGGAAAAGTCAAGAAAATACTTCCTTCGCTCAATGCCGCATTCGTGGACATCGGAGACGAGAAGGACGCATTTGTCCACTATCTCGATCTGGGCCTGAATTTCAAGGCCTTCGATCAGTTTGTCAGAAACATCAACGGTAATACGGATTTCACGCAGCTCTTCCGCAGCACCCGGATCGACGACATCCTGGAGAAGGAAGGCAAGATCGAACGGTTCCTTTCGCCCGGACAGCCCATCGCCGTCCAGATTGTCAAGGAGCCCATCTCGACCAAAGGCTCGCGCCTGACGGCCGAAATATCGATTGCAGGACGGAACCTGGTCCTGCTGCCCTTCGCCGACAAGGTGAACATTTCGCAGAAGATTTCTTCGCGTGAAGAGAAGAAGCGGCTGGAAAGGCTGGTCTACAGCATCCTGCCGCCGAACTATGGCGTCATCATCCGGACCGCTGCCGAGGGCAAGCGGGCCGCGGTGCTCGACGCGGAACTCAAGAGCCTCATCAAGAAGTGGGAGGACTCCTGGCCCAAGCTGGCCAAGAACAAGGGCGTCCAGCTCCTGTTTACGGAGAACAGCCGGACGACCACGATCCTGCGCGACCTGCTCAACGATTCTTTCACCAATATCTACGTCAACGACGAGGCTGTCTTCAAGGAGGTCGACGACTATGTCACGATGATCTCGCCGGAGCAGGAAAAGATCGTCAAGTTGTACAAAGGGCACGAACCCATCTTCGATCATTTCGAAGTGAGCCGCCAGATCAAAGGCTCCTTCGGGAAGATTGTCTCCATCAAGTCGGGCGCCTATCTCGTGATCGAACACACGGAGGCGCTCCACGTCATCGACGTGAACAGCGGCATCCGTGCCAAGCAGAAGGACCAGGAGAACAACGCCTTCGAAGTCAACAAGAACGCAGCGGAGGAGATAGCCCGCCAGTTGCGTCTGCGGGATATGGGCGGCATCGTCATCATCGACTTCATCGACATGGACGACAGTGCCCACCGCCTCCAGCTCTACAAACACATGCAGGAGCTCATGGAAGGCGACCGCGCAAAGCATACGGTTCTGCCGCTCACGAAGTTCGGCCTGATGCAGATTACGCGGCAGCGGGTCCGTCCCGCCACCGAGATCAACACGACAGAAGTGTGCCCGACCTGCAACGGTACAGGCAAGGTGGGACCGACCATCCTTTTCGACGAGACTGTCGAACGCCAGCTCGCTTATTATGTGAAAGAACGCAAGCTGGATTCCTTCGTTCTCCGGGTCAGCCCGATATTCGAGGCCTACCTGACGAAGGGTTTCAACAGCATCCGGCGGAAATGGTGCCGCAAGTATGGATGCAAGATCAAGATCGAGGGAAGCAGCGACTATTCCCTGCTGCAGGCTACCTGGTGCAATGCCGGTGGTGAGCCGATTGAATGACAAACTTTATTATATAAATAGGTATGGCACGGAAGAAGCGATCCCAGAAACACAATCTTTCCCCTGAATTCCGCCGCGAACAGCGTGAGAAGCTGGTCCGGCGGTACCGGAAAACGATTCTTTTCAATGAACGGGAGCGTTCCGTGATCAACCAGTACTGCCAGAAGTTTTCGGTGAAAAACCAGTCCGCATTCATGCGTGAAATCGTCATTTCCCATATTCTGGAGCAGCTTGACGACAATTACCCGAAACTTTTTTGAAAAAAATCAAAAAAAAGTTTGTTTTATCAAAATAATGTCTACCTTTGCGGTCCCGTTCGGGAAGCGAGTGATTTGACAGAGCGATGAGGTAGAGGCGAGAGAAAAAATATTTCAAAAAAACTTGAAATATTTTTTGCAGATTAAAAAAAGGTTTTTACCTTTGCAGCCCGTTTCGGAAAGAACGGCAGTTCATTGAAAGAATAGGAAAACAAGTACAAGCAAGTACCGATTTTAACTTGATTAAAATCAGAGAGAGCAAAGCGTTGATTC
>JAEEGJ010009287.1_pt1 | contig 26443 bp, 25 predicted proteins | sample 8958761 | NCBI WGS metagenome assembly JAEEGJ01 (sample SAMN16246546, study PRJNA631951) | gut metagenome | biome: gut microbiome; feature: rumen; material: RS-attached | host: Bos | place: Iran: Karaj | collected 2018-10 | reverse complement strand
AAGCCATTGACCATAACAAAAAAGGTATCATTAATTGGCGAAATCTTCTCCACATTATTGAATACCAAGATATTATGTCCCTCCCCGTTGAGTTTTTTCTCAATGCTAAAAATCCACTAATGGCAATAAAAGCTGGCATATGAAAAGAATAAATCAAATTCCACAGATAATCATCCGCAAAACTAATCTCAAGTTTCATCATTGATGTTTGAATGGAATGCCCTAATACCACCAGAATAATCAGTATTCCTTTCAAGGCATCCGCCCAAACAATTCGTTTTTTTTCAATCATACTTTTATTTTTTGCCATTGAGCCTTGCAAATAGTATTTGAACAGCATACTTACATAGACATACCATTCGCACCATATTATTCCATAGTGTTCTAAGTTTGTCTTTTCTCCAGAACAATCCCGTAAGCCCCAATTTCTGCACCACTTTGTTGGGATGCTTGATTTCGCCTAATGCAAATCGGAAGGCCGCACCAACTCCAATTAAAACTTTATTCGGCAGATACTTAAATAACCTTGCCGCAAAAAAATCTTGTTTCGGTGCCCGTAATGCAACCCAAACCACATCGGCATTACTTTGTTGTATTCTTTTTGCAATGTCCTCATAATCAAACCCATCAACATCACAGAATGCGGGTGAATATGTGCCAACTATTAATGATTGCGCATATCTGCTTTTTAATGCCGCCAATGTATCTTCCGTGTCACCCAAAAGGAAATGTTTCAACCCTTTTGATGTGTCTTTAAGCATTTCAACCATCAAATCCGGCCCAGTTGTCCGTTGTACACTTTTCAGTCCCCATAACTTTGCCATCCAAACAAGCGGCATACCATCAGGCAGACACATAAAGGCTTCTTCCATCACATTTTTGTAATCTTCGTGCTTATTGGCGTAAACCACGGTGCGCACATTGCTAACGCAAACATATCCGCCCTGTTCGTTCAAGGCGGCTTCTTCTATGCGCTTTTGGGCATCTTCAGGGTTGGTTGCCGATATATATGTTTTACCAATACGATATTTTTCAGAAGTCATTATTTTTCTTTAATTGTTTTGAATAGTATTTCGCGCATTCTGCTTTCAAATTTTTCCAATGTGAAATTCTGCTTGTAAATATCATACCCGGCATTCCCCATCTGGCGGCGCAAGACGGAATAAAGCAACAGCCGCTCAATGGCAACTGATATAACATGAATTTACATCTCCCATTTTGACACTTTTCTAATAGCATGAGGAGGATTACCGGCTATAACATTATTTGCCTCAAACAACTGCCCAGCGATAGTAGTTCCCGCTCCTATTACACAAGGATATATTGGTAAAAATATGGTGCAAGGAACACCCGCGGCACCTGATTTGCGGAGTCGGTACGAAAATTCAGTACTTCGGCAAACAGTACTTCGGCACGTTGTACATCTTTCAATGTGGGATGATAAGACTTGGCGGAATCAGAATGTACAAAGTGTAGAAGGAAAGGTATTCCGATATTATCCTCCAAGACATAGCCTATCACCGAAGTGTCGCCCTTGCAGGCGGTGAAACGTATTGTGGTGTCGGGTTTATCCCAATGATCCCAAGGGTTGTCGCTTTTGGGAAGTTTGGTCACATCAACAGCTTCCAAAGCGGTAACGTTAAGTGGAATAAGGCGTTCGGGCAACTGAGCCAGTAGCGTTGTATGCACAGCCAAAAGCAGCAAGGCCACAATGATGATTTTTTGCACGAAGTGTGTGGCGAACGACGCTTTGGAATTGGTGTTAGATGCTTTTTCCATTTGCTATTATGGTATTTGTTTTTACCCTGCAAAGATACAAAAAAAATTCAAAGCAGCAAAAAAACGCCGCAGCATTTTTGCCGCGGCGTTTTTCGAGGGGAGAAACCCTTACTTATTTCTTTTTGCCTTTTTTGGCGTTTTTGTTGCTGGTGGGCAGTCCCAGTTTAGCTTTGATAGCGTCGGGGATGGCATCTTTGTGCACAACGATGTTCATGGTTTTGTAGCGCACGAAAGCTTTGCTGGCGTAGAACATGCCGTGGTAAGTACCATAGTCGCCCCAGCTGTTTTTCACCATGTAGTATTCGTTGCCCATCTGGTCGGTGGCTTTGCCGTATATCAGCATGCCGTGGTCGTCGGTGGTTTCCCAGTTGTCGTAAGCCTGCTGGCGTTCTTCTTGGGTTACCCAGCGTTGGGGGGTGGGGTGTTTCTCGGCTTCGCTCTTACGTTCGGAGGGTTTCAGGCCTGTCCAGTGAGCCATGTCGCTGCCAAGGTTGGCGCTCTTTGCTTCGAGGTCGGGGAGCACGCAGGCACCGCTCTTGCGGCCCATGCGGAAGCCCTCTTCGCTGACGTCGCTGCCCCAAGCGATGGTGTAGCCGTTGTCGATGGCGTAGTCGAAGATGTCCATAAACTCATCCAGAGGCACGTTGTAGCACTGGCTCCAGCGCCAGTTGTCCTGGATTTCGAGGACGAATTTTTCGTAGAAGGGGTGGTGAGTGTAGGATGTGATGGAGATGTAGTCGTCGGCGTTGAGGCCAAGGCTTTCGTAGAACGACTTGGGAGTGTATTTCTTGCCTTTGTAGGTGAATTCGGTGGGGCATTTGCCGAGGTAGATGTCGTGGATGTCGCGGAGAACTTTCTCCCAAAGCAACATACCGTCTTTGCCTACCTGCATTTTTTTCAGTTTGCCTTTGGCCACGATGCCAACAACGGCGTCGGCGAAGGCTGAGAGTTCGCTGTGGTCGGAGAGGGTGTCGCCGTATTCCTGGCCGGGACGCATCTCTTCTTCAGGAACGAGACCGAAGGTTTTCATGCCGTAGATAACGTCGTAGAACGAGCCGCCCTGCGAGAAGGATACGTCGCCGTGGGTACGTACAGCAGCTTTGGCGCGGTCGATGTAGGTGTTGGAAACGATGTACATTTCCGAAAGGTCGTATTCGCCTTTGCCCATGCGGAGGAGTTCGGCTTCGATAAAGCCAAGTCCGCTATAGCACCAGCAAGTGCCTGCTTTGTATTGGTTCTTGACAGGGGTGATGGGGATTTCCTTCACTGTGGTGAACACGTAACCGCTGTCTTTCTGTTCGTCTTTTTTTGCCTCGTTTTGGGCAAAAACGCTGCCGCAAAGGGCTGCGCAACAAAGGATTAGAAGTGCTTTTTTCATTTGTATTGTGTTTTTATTATTATACTGATTTGGTGATATTCAATGTGTTGCAATTATTCTTCGGGCAGGAACATGGGATCCCAGGCGGGAAGCATAACGGGTTTCTGGTTGAGCAGGGTTTTGGTTTTGGCGGGCATATATTTGTCCTCGATCACAAGGCGGAACATATACTCGTTGAACCATTCATTGGTCATTATCAGGAAACCGTTGTAGCCGTATTTGTTGCCCCAGCTGTTTTCCACCATCCATTTGATGGGTTTGCCGTTTTTGTCGAGGTCCACGGCGCAGAGAGTCATGGCGTGGCTCGAGCCGCTGGCGAAGGTGGAGACGCGCTGTTTTTTGTCCATGTTGAAGGTGGTGCCCATCAGCGAAGCGTAGTCGTAGTTGTTGATGTCCATAAAGCCTTTGCCGCGGTCGAGGAATTTGGCCACGTCGCAGCTGAAATACATCATGGTGCTGTCCTTGATGGAGGCGATGGCCATATCGGCAATCTCGTCCATAGGAAGGTTGAGGTAACGCCAGTTCTGTCCGTCGTACACGTGGCGGTCGTATTCAATCTCATAAACTTTGTAGTATTCGCGTGTGGGGTCGTTCATTATCATATAGTATTGGCTGAAGTCTTCGTCAACAAACTCTTCGTAGAACGATTTCGGGGTGTAGGTCTTGGTCTCCACGGGATTGCCTTTGGCATCCTTGCGGGTCCAAGTGAATTCCGTCGGGGGAACGCCGAAGTTGAGAGCCAGCATACGATAGATTGTCTGCAGCATCTCCACCTTGCGGTCCTGGAGTTTCTTCTCGGTCATGCCTTTCTGTTTGTCCATGGCGCGGAGCTCAAGGCCGAACTCTCTGAGTTTCAGTGCGAGGAGCGACGACAGTTGCGAGGTGTGTTCGCTGCTGTAGGTCTCGGGCATGGCGTCGGCGGGCATAATGCCGTATTTGGTGATGAGGTTGGCAACACCGGTAAACTGGCCGCCGTCGCTGATGGGGTTCTTGAAGAGCCATTCCACGGTCTTGTCGGTCATGTCCGACTTACGGGTGTCGATGATGGCTTGCAGGAAGAGGTTGGATTTCTCCAGCTGGTCCCAGAAAAAGGTGTAAACCTGCGAGAACTGGAAAGTGGCGGGCAGGTTGTGTTTGCGTATGGCCTTGGAACGCAGCACGTTCATTCCGGTGAACATCCAGCAGCGTCCCGACGATTTCTGGTCGGTGATGGCCTGCGAGTTCACTTTGTTGGAGAAATAGGTGTTGAAAGCGGTGCTGTTGTCCGAGTTCTGAGCCAGTTTGTTGAGCTCTATGCCGGCCATTGCGTTGCGCAAAGCCTTGTCCTCGGCGGTGTTCTTGTACGATTTCTGAATTTTGGCCAAAGTCTCAGCGTTGATGCCTTTGGTGTCGGGTTCTTGTTTCTTTTTCTGGCCGTTTGCGGTGATAGCCACACAAATCAGTGCCAAAAGAATCCATCTCGTTTTTCTCATAAAATTAATGGTTTAATTTATTGTAATATACTTATTTTCAAATGGTTCTGCCGTTGATACAACGTTAGAACTTATCACAAAGATACCAAAAATTTTCCAATTATTTTTGACTGTTGGCAATTTTTAGCGAAAAAATGTGTTATTTATATGTTGTTCAAATAATAAATATTGTAGGAATCATGAAAGTTAAGTCTTTTATCATTGTTTTGGCCGGTTTTCTGGCGTTTAATTTTGGATGTTCTAACCAGCCAAAAGCTGTTGAAAATCAGGATGTGGACGAAATTCAGCTGGCTGCCGAAGGGTTTGTCAACGACTATGCCGATATTCTTTCTGCCGAACAGAGGGATGCATTGGAGCTCCGTCTGGAAGCCCTTGACGACAGCACCGGAAACCAAATTGCCGTGGCAATCGTTAACGAATTCGAAGGCGATAACATCCTCGACTTTGCCACGCGACTGGGCAAACAGTGGGGTGTGGGTCAGAAGGATAAGAACAATGGCGTGATGATTGTTGTAAAAGTGAAAACCGACGACTCCAACGGTCAGGTAGCTATAGCCATCGGAACGGGCATCGAGGATATTATTCCCAATGCCACTTGCCAAAACATCATAGACCGCGAGATGGTTCCTCATTTCAAGGAAAACGACTACTACAGCGGCATCAACGCTGCTATCGACGCGATAATTCCCATTGTTACAGGCAACCTGTCGTCCTGCAAATAAGATGCTCAAAATATTGAAAACAAATAACTTATCCACGGATTAAGAACCGTTGTTTAACTAAAAGAACGTAATGATGAAAATCAAATACTACATACTGCTGATAATCAGCCTTCTGGCAACGAATTTCGTTTTTGCGGACATCCCCGAGCGTCCCGACTGCCTTGTTAGCGACTATGCCAATGTGCTGAATGCCACCCAGCTTCAGGATATGGAAAAGCGTCTGCGCGACCTCGACGACAGCACCGGCAACCAGATTGTGGTGGTGACGCTGAACGACCTCGAAGGCTACGACATCGCCGACTACGCCACACAGCTGGGCCGCAAATGGGGCGTGGGGCATAAGGACAAGAACAACGGCGTGGTGATTGTTGTGAAAATTAAGACCCAACTCTCCAAAGGCCAGGCTTTTATAGCTCCCGGCTACGGCTTGGAGGGCGCTCTGCCCGACGCCACCTGCAAACACATAGTGGAAAGGGAGATGATTCCGAAATTCAAGGAAAACGACTACTGCGGCGGCATCAACGCGGCTCTCGACGTTATAATCCCGATAGTTAAAGGCGAATATTCGTACAAAGATTACGACGACGATACGGCAGGAATAGTTGTCATTGTCGTTTTCTTTATAGTTTTTGTTATTGTTGTTATTTGGGCATCGAAACATAGTGGAGGAGGCACTACCTACAGCAGTAGAGGCACTACCACTTCTGGACCTGTTTTTTGGGGCGGCAGTCTGGGCGGCTCCTCGTGGGGTGGCGGCTCAAGCGGCGGATTTGGTGGATTTGGCGGAGGAAGCTTTGGCGGCGGAGGCGCGGGCGGAAGCTGGTAAGTCGCTACTCCTCAAAGGCTTTGATAGCTTTCTTGGCCGACACCTCTTTTATCTTGTCGTCCCTGGTGCAGACAATTATATTTTGCCCGTGCAGGGCTTTCTCTTCAAGCATTCGACGTTCGGCCAAGTCGAGGCCGTGCTGCAGTCGTTCGGTGAAATCAAGTATTTCTTTGTCTGACATAACTTTTGATTTTTGTGAATAACTCGTCGTCCGAAACTGTTGTGGGGACGTCTTTTCCGCCACGTGCCACGAGGATGCGCGGACTAACGCTGTTGTCGTAAATCACCCAGCAGTCCACGGTGTCGGCGTAAAGCTCGAAAAAGTTGTTGATTCCCGCAACATAACGTCGGCGAGTGGTGGGGGCAGGTATGTCGTGCCCTCCGTTGCTGACGCGTTCGGCAACACGTTGAAGTGCGAGCTCCGGCGTGCGGAGCCAGAAAAAAATCAGTGTAACGATATAGCCTTTGGCGTGGGCCTGCCGCACAAGGCTGGCGTAGGTGCGCGAGAGGGTGGTCTCGATGGCGAAAGTCTCGCCTTTGCCCAGCAGCTCGCGTATACGGCTCACCATAATCCTTCCGGCGGCTTGCATCACCGACGAAGGGTTGAACGGCGAAAGTCCGTGGGCTATCTCATCGGAGTTGACAAACTCGCGGCAACCCAGAACTTCGGGCAGCACCGTGAACGACGCCGTGGTCTTGCCCGCTCCGTTGCAACCTCCGATTATGTACAGGTTCTTTTCCATTTGAAATGCAAAGATACGGAATTTTTTTGGAATGCAGAAATTTTTTCGGTCTTGTTTTGTAAAACAACACCTTAGCAGAGAGAAAAATTTTGCAAAGTGGCCAATAGATACCATTGTGACTTTTTTACTATTATTTTTTTTCTATATCCTACTTTTGTCTTGATATGAAGAAACATTCAGTGAATGTTTCGATAGCGAAGCGGAGAAAAAGTTCTCCGCCCTTGTGGGCTATTGAAAAGTCCGCTGGACTTTATTTTGTTCTCCGCCCTGCGGACTATCGAAAAGTCCACTGGACTTTTCTTCATCCCTATCCAGCGCACCTGCCCACGCTTCCCGGGTAAATGTTCAGCCCACCGCGCACTCGATTTTCTGCGAAAATCGTTAGGTTTAGAAAAACCGAATCTAAACCCAAGTGCGGCAGCCCAAGGCATTGAGAAAAAAACGTGAAGAAAAACGCCGGAGAGCAGCGTTAAGAAGGCGTCAGTGTTTGAGCATAGAAACGGTAAACGTTTGAAAGACGAAATCAGGTGTGAGATTTGGTTTTCTGTCATGAACTGCGAAAAAAGTGCGAGTTTGACGACTTTAGCGGAACACAGGCGTTTTTTAGTTTTTTTGTCACAGCCTTGAATTTTTCTTTTGCTTCTTTTCTTTTGTTTCAAGACAAAAGAAATAGAAGAAGAAGGATTAAAAAAGCGAGTCTGCTTCAAAAACCAAATATATTACAAGTTGATATACAATATTTTATATTATTTATAAAATTATAGAGGACAGAAATATGAATCTTTCGCAATGCTATTCCTTGTGCAATGCCTCGTTCTGCAACCTCACACTTTCGGCGTGGATTTCCTCGAAAATGCGTCGCACGTATTCGGCCGAGAGTCCCATTGCCTCGGCTTGAGCCAGATGGCTCTGCAGGAGTCTCTCCCAGCGGTCGAGCTGGAGCACGGACAGGTTGTTGGCACGTTTTATCTCGGCAATTTTCAGCGACACGCTGTTGCGTTGAAGCAGCAGTTGCAGAAGTTCCTCGTCGATGGTGTCTATCTCGTGTCGGAGCAGTTGCATCTCGTCGGGCAGGGCGTTGCCTTTCACGGGGATACGCAGTTCGGCGATGAGTTGCGACAACTGAAGGGGCGTGAGCTGCTGACGGGCGTCGGTGAGGGCATCGGCGGGGACGGGGTGGGTCTCTATCATCAGTCCGTCGAAACTCAGGTCCATGGCCGTCTGCGCCACCTTGGCCACGAGTTCGGCCTTGCCGCAGATATGGCTAGGGTCGCAGAACAGCGGCAGGTCGGGGGGCTGGCGTTTCAGCTCGATGGGGATTTTCCACAGCGGGTTGTTGCGGTAGCCGAGGTTGTTGTCGAGGTAAAAGCCTCGATGCACTGCCGCCACGTCGGCGATACCGGCGTTGCGCACACGCTCTATGGCTCCGGCCCATAGCTTGATGTCGGGGATAAGCGGGTTTTTCACCAACACGGGGATGGAAACGCCTCGCATGGCCTCGCATAACTCGCTAACCGAGAAGGGGTTGCCCGAAGTACGTGCGCCAATCCACACCGCGTCGATGCCGTATTTCAGACAGAGTTCCAGATGTGCTGGGCTGGCCACCTCGGCGGCGAAACGCAGGTGCGGGTAACGTGGTCTCAGCTCGGCAATCCACCGCAGTGCCTCCTCGCCCATGCCTTCGAAATCGCCGGGACGGGTTCGCGGTTTCCACACGCCGCAACGAATCATCGACACTTCGGCAATCTGTGACAGAGCCTCCACGCTCTCCGAAAACTGAGTGCGCGACTCTATGCTGCAAGGTCCTGCAATGATGTACGGACTGTCCGTCTTGTCGAAAAAATGACTCATGGCGTAGGTTATTTTTGCGGTGCCATATTATGTTCCACCACTTTCTGCGACTGATCCACACGCAGGGCCTCCGACACGTTGATAACATAGTCGCCGGTCTTTTCGTAGAGGGCGTACATGCCGCTGTAGGTGGTGCCCACCTGATAGGTGTAGGCGCCGGCCTTGATGGATTCGAGGTGGTGGTTGCGCAGCTTGTCGCGGAGGTTGTTGATCTGCTTTTCTACGGCGTAGGCCTCGGTAAGGTCTATCTTGTCGTAAGGCTGATGCAGGTTGAAATCCATCACCTCGAGGGATTTGCCCACCAGCTGGTACATGGCGTCGAGGTTGTTGCGACACTCTTGGTCGAGGTTTATTTCCTGCTCGCGCTGGTTTTTCTTCAGTATGGCCATCTGGTAGATGGAGTCGCCTATGCTTTCGAGGTTGTCCACAATGCGGAGCATGGAGCTGATACGCTGTGAGCTCTCGTTGCTGAGGTCGCCCTCCGACACTTTGGTGAGGAACTGTGCTATCTCTATCTCCATACGGTCGGTGATGCCCTCGTATTTCTCGGTGCGTTTCAGAATCTCGTCGAACTCCTTACCTTTGGTCTTGTCCAGCTCGGGCAGGAAAGCATACATCCTGAGCACACGTTTCGAGAAATTTCCTATCTCCTCCTTGGCCGACTGTATGTTAAGCTCGGCGGTGTTCATCCACGAGCCGCCAATGAAAGTGAGACGGTACTCGTCCTCGGCATCCTCCTTTTTGGGTTTCACCATCCAGTCCACGATGCGGATAAGCAACGGAATGAACCAGACGAGGATTATGGTGTTCACCACGTTGAAGAAAGTGTGGAAGAAGCAGAGCGCCCACGGCAGTGTCTGCGGGTCGTATCCGGGCTGACCGGCTTCAATGTAGGGACTCGAGCCTGTGGCGGCGGTGGTTACGTAGTCCACCAGCAACATCACCGGACGGAAGGCGATAAGCATGATTATCGTTCCTATCACGTTGAAAACCAGATGGGCACGTGCGGCCTTCTTACCCACGCTGTTGGCCACGGTGGCCGCTATGTTGGCGGTGATGGTGGTGCCGATGTTAAGTCCCATAACAAGGGCCATTGCCACCTCGAAACCAATATATCCTTTGAAACACATGGCCAGTGCGATGGCCATCATGGCGGCGGAGGCCTGAACTATGCAGGTAAGCACTATGCCGATAACGGTGAACAGCAGCACCGAGAGGTAACCATGGTCGGAGATGGTGCCGAGGGCAGCCAAGAACTGCGGATAATCCTCCAGATTGGGCACTGCGGCCTGCAGGAAATCCATGCCGAGCAGCAGCAACGCAAAACCTATCACAAACTCGCCTATATATTTGAGCTTGTCACGGCTGGAGAACATAAAGAAGATGGCAAACGCCAACAGGAAAATCGGGAGTTGGAAAGTGTCGCCGGTACCGCCAAGGGCGAAAATCTTAAGAATCCATGTGATGAGCGTGCTTCCGATGTTGGCACCCATAATCATGGCTATGGCGCCCGACAGGTTCAGCATTCCCGCGTTGACAAAACTCACTATCATCACCGTGGATGCCGACGACGACTGCACCATAAAGGTGAGCAACGTGCCGACAAGAATGCCGCTGAAAGGATTGTTGGTGATTTTGGCCATAAGGTGACGCATGCCCTTTCCTGCAATCTTCTGCAAGCCCTCGCTCATCAGTTTCATACCGTACAGGAAAAGCACCAGGGCGCCGGTAAGTTTTAAAAGTAGTAAAATAATCTCTAAAGCTGTCATTTTTGCTGTTATTTCTTAAAAGAGTGTCTGTCTATGTTTTTGATTGTTAGTTTATTCCGTTTGTCTTTGCCGTTTTTGCGACGATACAAAAATAAGCTAATGTTGTTAAACTATTGTTTAGCAATTGTTACGTTTTTGTTACAAAAAATGCAAAACAACTCCAGACTCGCTGTGGCAGCGAGCTGGAGCATGAGTGTTACATGCTGAAATTCTTTTTTTTATGTCGGTGTTGTCTGTTATTTCATGCTCATATTATGTTCTTGGTTTTTTTGTGAGTTTTCGATATCTATTGCTTCGGAGACGTTGATTACGTAGTCGCCGGTTTTTTCGTACAGGGCGTACATGCCGCTGTAGGTGCTTCCTGCCTGATAGGTGTAGCTGCGGTTTTTCAGGGCGTTGAGGTGATTGGCGCGCAACCTGTCGCGCAAAGCGTTTATCTCGTGCTCTGCGGCGTATGCCTCGGCAAGGTTTATCTTGTCGTAGGGCTGGTTTAGGTTGTTGTCCATCACCGTAAGCGATTTTTCAACCAATTGGTACATATTGTTGAGGTTGTTGCGGCACTCTTGGTCGAGGGAGATGCCTTGCTCGCGCTGATTTTTCTTCAGGATGGCCATTTGGTAAATGGAGTCGCCGATGCTTTCGAGGTTATCTACGATGCGTAGCATGGAGCTTATGCGCTGCGAGCTTTCGTTGCTGAGTTCGCCCTCCGACACTTTGGTCAGGAACGAGGCAATCTCCAATTCCATCCTGTCGGTGATGCCTTCGTATTTTTTAATACGTTCAAACATTTCGTCGAACTCTTTGTCCTTGGCATTGTCCAGATTTGGCAAAAAGCCGTACATTCGCACTATGCGCTGCGAGAAATGCTCTATCTCTTTCTGCGCCGACTGAATGTTGAGTTCGGCGGTGTTGAGGTATCCGCCAGTGATGAATTTCAGACGGGTGTCGGGCTCCGTGTCATCGGCAGGTGTTTTCACCATCCAGTTCACTATTTTTATCAGCAAAGGTATGAAAAAGGCAAGTATTACAGTGTTCACCACATTGAACAAAGTGTGGAACAGTGTTATGGCCAGAGGCAATGCCGCCGCCACTTGGCTCTTGGGCGAGAGGTAGATATCCACGCCCGTGAACGACTCGGTAACGTAGGCTATGAGGTGGGTTACAGGATAGAAAAGTATCAGTGTTATCGCAGTGCCTATTACGTTGAAAAGCAGGTGTGCACGTGCCGCTTTCTTGCCGTTGGCATTGGCCGCCATGGCAGCGATGTTGGCGTTGAGGGTGGTGCCGATGTTCTGCCCCATCACAATGGCTATGGCCACGTCGAAGCCTATCCACTGGTTGGCGCACATTACAAGGGTTATGGCCATCACCGCCGAGCTGGCCTGCACCACCGCCGTGAGCAATGCCCCTATGGCTACGAAAATCAGGATGGAGAGGAATCCCTTGTCGGACCATCGGGCCATTGCCGAAAGGAAGGCTTCGTTGCTGCTGAAATCGGGTATCGCGTCCTGCAGCAGCTGCAAGCCGATAAGCAGAATTGCCAGACCTATCACAAACTCGCTTGCCGACTTTGTTTTCGACCGTTTGGAAAGCATAAAGGGCAGTGCCGCTGCACACAGAATCAACGGCAGCACGAATTTCCCCAATGAGCCTCCCATGCCCAGCAGTATAATCCACGAGGTGATGGTGGTGCCTATGTTGGCTCCCATCACCACGGCTATGGCTCCGGCAAGGCTCAGCAGCCCCGAATTAACGAAACTCACCACCATCACCGTGGTTGCTGACGACGACTGCACCGCCGCCGTTACCGCCGCACCGGTAAGTATGCCGCTTACAGGGTTGTTGGTCATACGTCCAAGAATGTTGCGCATGCGGTTGCCCGCCATTTTCTGAAGCCCTTCGCTCATCATTTTCATGCCGTAGATGAATATAACCACGGCTCCGGTAACTTTCAATAGAAGTAATATGATTTCTGTAGCTGTCATACTGTGTCTGTTTTGTTATTTTTGTCAGAATGGTTGTTTGTAACTTGTTGAAAATTTGTAATTTCCGCAGATGCGATATCCTATTGGAAACACTGCAAAAGTACCCCATTGATGTTACCCTTTGGTTTTGATGCTGTTAAATTATGGTTACACAGTGTTACAATTTGGTTACAGATGTAAACTGTGAAAAAGAAAGGATGTACGTTTGCGAAAGCGAAACGATTGTTGCAGTGGTCGGAGTTTGGAATTTGGCGAAAAAAAAGATTTTGCTGTTTGCGGAAATTATTGCATATTTGCATGTTGCAATGATTTTGCAGACTACAAAGCGTCAAAAACTGATAACAATAAGACAAAATAAACTAAAAGCAGTGGACCTTTCGATAGCGACCGAAGGGAAATTCACAAGATTGAAAAGATTTCGCGAGTGAAACGAGCGGGAGTATTCCAACTCCTAACTCCCGACTAAATCAAGATTTCTGGCAAGCCGAGGTCTGCGGCCAGTTTGCGCATCAGGCGGCTGGCGTCGCGGATCGACTGCCGTGCCCAGCCGAGTTTCACGTCCATCTGCTCGTCGGGCTTGAGGTGCCAGTCCAAACCGGGGGTGGAGCGCATCTTCTCCGTTAGGTAGAAAGTGCACAGCGCCGCCGACACCGATATGTTGAAACTCTCAGTAAATCCGTACATCGGTATTTTCACGTAGCCGTCGGCAAGGTCGATGGCCGTTTGCGAAAGTCCCGTAAGCTCGGTGCCGAACACGAGGGCTGTGGGCTGCGATATGTCCAAGTCGGCCAGCATCACGTCGTTTTCGTGGGGCAGGGTGGCTATTATTTTGTATCCTTTCTGGTGCAGGCGCTCGAAAGCGGCGCGGGTGTTGTCCTCGCCCTGACGGTTGTAGCGGTAGTAGTCCACCCATTTCGAGGAGCCCAACGCCACGTCGGGGTTCAGCTGGTACTCGTAGCGGTTTTCTATCACATGCACGTCCTGAATGCCGAAACAGTCGGCGGTACGGAGCACGGCACTGGCGTTCTGCGACTGGTAGATATCCTCCAGCACAAGGGTGAGATGGCGCGTGCGGTTTTGTATGTTGTTGTCCAACAGCTGTCTGCGGTTGTCGGTGCAGAACTCGGTGAGGGCCGAGTAGAGCAGCTGTTTCTGCTCGAAGCTGTAGAGCTCGAACATCGGGCGTTTGTGTGATTTTATTTCGGACATTGTTTTGTTGCTTTATTATATGGTGCTTTGGTTCTCCGCTTCGCTATCGAAACAGCCACAGGCGGTTTCTTCACCCCTTCGGAGCTTTATTGTAGATGTTTATTGTTGCGACAAATCGAACATCACATCCTGGATGAATTTGTTGAGTGGGTATGTGGCCCGCACGTGCGCCACAAGGTTTTTCAGAAAGCCGTCGGAGGTGGCGGTGTCGTTGGCAATACTGGCTTCGGACACGTAGTGTTTGTATTTAAGCAGGTCGATGTCGGGGAAAGCGGGGTCGAAACCCTTGGGGGCTTTTTTCAACATCTCTATTTTCCAAAGTATCGACGGGAAATATTTTTTGTACTCCTTGCTGCCGATGATGCCCTTGAAAGTGTCGATGTTGTAGTAAATCTCCTTGCGGATGGCGTCGAGCAGCTCTGGCGAAGGCATAAAGATACCGCCTCCGAAAGCCGATTCGCCGTTTTGTATGTGCAGGTAGTAGCCCGGGCGGCCGTGCTGTTTAACCCCGCCTGTTGCTATATACACCGCAAAATGCGTCTTGTACGGCGTTTTGTCGGGACTGAAACGCAGGTCGCGGTAGATGCGGTACATGCAGCTCTGCGCTTTTTGCATGCCAATGCTGGGGTCTATCTTGTAAATTTCCGGTATCAGCGCCTCCACAAACTCCAGAAAATCGGCGCGGGCGGCTTCGTAACGATCCTTGTTGGCCATGAACCACTCGCGGTTGTTGTTCAGACTCAAGTCGTTGAGGTATTCGTAAACAAAAGGCTGTATGTGGTCTTTCATTTTTTTTTAATTTACAATTTACAATTGACAATGAACAATTAGTTTGTAGTTTGCAGTGTTGAGTCTTCAGTTATATTATATCTTCACGTCATAACATTATTACCTGAATTATCAATTGGCCACTTTTTTTACTTTCAATTTTCAACTTTCAATTTTTATAGAAGTTCATCTCCTCCACGTATTTCAGCACGGGGTCGGTGAGGATGTATTTGACTGATTTTCCGTTTTTTATACACTCGCGTATGTAACTCGACGAGATGTTGAACAGCGGTGAGTTGACGAGGTGCACGTGCGGATGGTCGTCCCACTGCGATTTGGGGCTGTCCACGCGCGGGTACACGCAAATATGGTAGTTGTCGATGATGTAGCGGTAGTTGTGCCAGCGGTGGAACGACGCAAGGTTGTCGGCACCCATTATCAGGCAGAAATCCTTGTCGGGATAGCGTTCGCCGAGGTGTGCGAGGGTGAGCGAGGTGTACGACGGCCGTGGCAGCGAAAACTCAATGTCGCAGGCGCGGAAACGCGGGTTGTCCTCGATGGCCACCTTCAGAATCTGCAGTCGGTGATGGTCGGGCAGGAGGTTTTTCTGTTCTTTGAAAGGGTTCTGCGGTGAGAGCACGAACCACACCTCGCGCAGCCCGGCCTCGTCGAGCACGGCGTTGGCAATAGCCAGATGCCCCACGTGGATGGGGTTGAAGGAACCAAAATACAAACCGGTTTTCCCTTCGAGCGGTTTCATAGGAAAAAAGGGTGGGGATTTGCGGTGCCGGACCGCAGATTAATAGTATTTGTAACGTGTTACGAAGCCGATGCTTTTCAGTTTCTTGCCGCGGAAAGTGTAAATCTCCGAAATTTCGTTGGCTCCCGACGACACGCGCAACACGTTGATATTGGCCAAGTAAGCCCTCGGGTAGGTGCTGAAAAACTTGCTGAACACCTCTTCTTTGCTCATGCCCACCTTGATGCCGTTCTGCAGCACGATGTTAGTGTCGGTGATGTAGCCGTCCACCATCTCCATCTTGTTGGTGTTGATGGCAATAAAAGCGTCCACATGGCTGCCGTCGAGGCGGCTGAGGGTGTTCACCGAGACGTGCATGGTGTCGAAAAAGTTTTGGTAGCCCGACTCGCGGTACCAGTCGATACCCGAACGGTGTACGAAACTCTCTATCTTGCTGTGTTTTCCGAGAGGGTAGATGACATATTCCGACAGCGAGATAACCGTCATGGTGTCGGTGTAGTATTTGATGTCCTTGACCATATATTCGGGACGGGCGAAAGTTTTCATCCGTGCCGAGATGGCTCTTTGCGACAAGTTTTGCGAAAAAACCTCGCCAAGACTCAATATTATCACTGCAAAAACAAGAATTTTTCTCATATTTTACGTTGTTTTTTTTACGTTACTATTCTCATTTTCAGCGCGTAGGCACCGAAAGTGTGCAAAAACCAAAGTTTACAACACAATCTGCAAATATACGAAAAAAATCGTGATTTAGTGTGTTTGGGGGTGATTTTTCTTGTTTTTTGATTAAAAAGTTGTTTCTTTCCTGCGATTTTCTGTCAAAAAACCTATATTTAAATCATATGGTCCTCAGGTGGCTGAGCTTGCCGAAGCCGCCGATGACTAAAAACGAAACAAAAATTTGTTGTTTTGGATAAAAAATGCTAATTTTGTACTCTGATTCAGAAAATAAAAACATTCTATAAATAATTAAAACTCACAACATTATGAGTATCGATTTAAGCAAATACGGCATCAACAATGTCAGCGAGGTACTGTACAACCCCTCGTACGAGACTCTTTTTGCCGAAGAGACCAAACCCGGCCTCACCGGTTACGACAAAGGCACTATGACCGAACTTGACGCCATCAACGTGATGACGGGCATATACACCGGCCGCTCGCCCAAAGACAAATTCTTTGTGATGGACGAAGTGAGCAAGGACACCGTTTGGTGGACCACCGACGAATACAAAAACGACAACAAACCGCTCTCCGAAAAATCGTGGGCAGAGCTGAAGAAACTGGCTGTGAACCAGCTCTCCGGCAAACGTCTGTTTGTGGTCGACACTTTCTGCGGAGCCAACCCCAACACCCGCCTCAAGGTGCGTTTCATCATGGAAGTGGCATGGCAGGCACATTTTGTGAAAAACATGTTCATCCGTCCCACCGAAGAGGAACTTGCCAACTACGGCGAACCCGATTTCGTTTCGTTTGTAGCCTCCAAAGCTAAAGTGGAGAACTACAAAGAGCTGGGACTCAACTCCGAAACAGCCACCGTGTTCAACCTCAAAAGCAACGAACAGGTGATACTCAACACATGGTACGGCGGCGAGATGAAAAAAGGTCTGTTCTCCATAATGAACTACCTTCTGCCGCTCAAGGGCATCGCTGCCATGCACTGCTCCGCCAACACCGATATGGAAGGCAAGAACACCGCCATTTTCTTCGGCCTTTCGGGAACAGGCAAGACCACCCTCAGCACCGACCCCAAACGTCTGCTCATCGGCGACGACGAACACGGCTGGGACGACGAAGGCGTGTTCAACTTCGAAGGCGGCTGCTACGCCAAGGTCATCAACCTGAGCAAGGAAGCCGAACCCGACATATACAACGCTATACGCCGCGACGCACTGCTGGAGAACGTTACCGTGGACGCCAACGGCAAGATCGACTTCGCCGACAAGAGCGTTACCGAGAACACCCGTGTGTCGTACCCCATCTACCATATCAAAAACATCGTGAAACCTGTGAGCAAGGCTCCCTCCGCCGAAAAGGTGATATTCCTCTCCGCCGACGCTTTCGGAGTGCTTCCTCCCGTTTCCATCCTCACTCCCGACCAGACCAAGTACTACTTCCTTTCCGGTTTCACCGCCAAGCTGGCCGGTACTGAGCGCGGCATCACCGAGCCCACTCCCACATTCTCGGCCTGCTTCGGAGCTGCTTTCCTGAGTCTGCACCCCACCAAATACGCCGAAGAACTGGTGAAACGCATGGAACAGAACGGCGCCAAGGCTTATCTGGTGAACACCGGCTGGAACGGCACCGGCAAACGTATCTCCATCAAGGACACCCGTGGAATTATCGACGCCATCCTTAGCGGCGACATCGACAAGGCTCCCACCAAAACCATCCCTTATTTCGGTTTGGAAGTGCCCACACAGCTGCAAGGCGTGGACACCGGCATCCTCGACCCGCGCGACACCTACGCCGACCCCGCACAGTGGGAGGAAAAGGCCAAAGACCTCGCCGCACGTTTCATCAAAAACTTCGAAAAATTCACCGGCAACGCCGCAGGCAAAGCCCTTGTGCCCGCCGGCCCGAAGCTGTAAGTTTTTTTACACATTATTATATAAAGACTCCCGCCCCGAAAAAGGACGGGAGTTTTTTTTGCCAACTGCCACAATGAAAAACGGCCAACTGCCACAATGAAAAACGGCCAACTGCCACAATAAAAAACGGCCAACTGCCACAATAAAAAAAAATAATATGCGTTATTGAAGCGATAAAATTGAAAAATATAATGCATTACAGAAACAGAATCGCTGACAATTTATTAAAGGAAAGTCTTGAAGCATCGGGAGTTGTGTTGATACAAGGCCCAAAATGGTGTGGAAAAACAACAACTGCTGAGCAGATAGCAAATAGCAGGATTTATATGAACGACCCTGAAGATATGGAAGAAAATTTGATATTGGCTTCTACTGCGGCACGAAGGCTTCTTTCAGGGGCAACTCCCCGATTGATAGACGAGTGGCAGTTGGCGCCACAGCTGTGGGATGCTATAAGATTCGAGGTCGACCATAGGGAGCAGCATACAGGGCAGTTTGTTCTAACAGGTTCTGCGGTACCTCCCAATCCCGAAAAGATAAAGCATAGCGGCACGGGTCGTTTCTCGTGGCTTACAATGCGAACAATGTCATTGTGGGAATCTGGCGATTCGTCGGGAGAAGTGTCGTTGCGTTCTTTGTTTGCTGGAGAAGAACCTATAGGTGGCGAGAAAAAAATGGATATAGAGAGGTTGGCATATTTGATTTGTCGTGGAGGCTGGCCTGGTTCTTTGGAGATGAGCGAAAAAGCAGCATTACGACAATCTTTCAATTATGTTGACGCTGTTGCAAAGAGCGATATGTCACGAGTTGACGGAGTTTCAAGAGACCCCCTTTCAGTGATGAGATTGCTAAAAAGTTGTGCCCGAAATCAAGGCGGGCAAGTTTCGGCAAGTATATTACTGGCTGATATGAAGGCTAATGACGGAGAAATGAGTGAGGGTACAATACTTGCATATCTAAAGGCGTTGAATATGATATTCGTTACTGAAGACATGCCCGCATGGAATCCAAATTTGCGAAGCAAGACAGCAATACGCACATCCAACACACGCTATTTCACCGACTCTTCTATAGCTACCGCAGCCTTGGGACTTGGCCCTAACGACTTGCTGAACGACCTTAAAACTATGGGACTGTTTTTTGAGACCATGGCTGTACGTGATTTGCGTGTCTTTGCCGATGCACTCGACGGGAATGTGTATCATTACAGAGACAAAAACGGTCTTGAATGCGATGCCGTAGTGCACCTGCGCAATGGAAAATACGGATTAATTGAGATAAAACTCGGAGGGGAGAAACTTATTAGCGAAGGTGCTAGCAATTTATGCACTCTCGAGAATAAGATTGACACAGAACGTATGAATGCCCCGGCATTTAAGATGGTACTCGTTGGCGTAGGGAAATATGCTTATCGCCGTGATGACGGAGTACTGGTAGTGCCAATAGGCTGTTTGAAAGACTGAAACGCCGCAGGCAAAGCCCTTGTGCCCGCCGGACCCAAGCTGTAAGTTTTTTTACACATTATTATATAAAGACTCCCGCCATCATTGACGGGAGTCTTTTTGTGTTTGCACGCCTAGTGAGTTTCGGTATATCTTGTTTTTGTACTCCTGCTCGCTGACGCTCGCGAGATCTTGTAAATTTGTTCGCTTTGCTCACTGACTACTGACTGCTATCCTCTAAAAATAAATTTGTCTGTTTCAAAAATAAATCGTAATTTTGCAAACGAAAACGACTCGCCAAGAGTAGGCGGGAACAGTTATTATTAACAGCATTAGCTATTATTCGCGTTCAAGAAAAAAGCCTGAGAAACTGATTTCTCGAAAGTTGAATTAAAGCAAAATCGCGGAAAGCCTTAGGCTGACCAACAATCCTCATAATTACACCAATATGGTGTGCACTTATCTATGAGGATTGTCGGGTTTCTTCTCAGGCTTCCCGCGAACGCGAGTAGAGAGGTCACACCTTTCTTTTTTTGCCGAAGTGGATTGATAGCTATGTGTGAAACACTATCAATTTATGGTAAAACACTCACAAACAACACGTTGTCTGCCGTGGTTACTGTCCTGCATAGCCTTTGCGGCAGTGCTTATGGCCGGATGCATGAAAGAGGGCGAGGATATAATCCTGCTGCCTGTGCAGAACGACCGCATCCCGACCAGTGTTCTCTCCCCTGCCGAACAGGACAGCCTGTCACAGTATATGGAGATTAACGAGGGCTGCACCCCGCCGAACATCGTAGGCATTTACGAAGTGTCGCCTGTGGAGCTAATACACTCATCCGAAGGTGATTACGGCAATTTCTACGATTTCCGTCTGCATGTGAAGTCGCAAAACGGACGTAACCTCTCCGTTTACAGCGAGACGCAAAACACCGTTACCTCGGAGAGCGGCGAAGCTTACGTGATTGGCTCCGACGACCGTTTTACGCTGTACACCATCGAAAAATCGGTGAACACCACCGAAGGATGGAGCTGGGAAACGACAACCATCGTTTCGGGACGAAAAACGGCTGAGGGTATTGCAGATATCCGCTACGCCATAGTGATGCGCAACAAGCAAGACGACGACGGCCATCTGGTGGCTCCCGACAGTTTCAGAGTATTCACCGACGGAGACGGCATTGCCTCCGTCACAACAGAGATGAGCCGATGAAAAAAAGAGTTCTGACACTGCTTGCCGCCACACTTCTCGGCACAACGGCACTGCACGCACAGGTGCAGCAACCCGCCAACGACACCATCAGCCCAACCGACACCTTGCAGACAGTCCAAACCGACAGTCTGCACGCAGCTATCGACGACACTGTATACCGTTTAAAGGACTACAAATTCGCAGCCGGACTGAAATTCGGTTTCAACGGCGGCTTGGTGCGTCTTACCGACGAAAGTTACGACATGTACAAGCGCGGCCTCGCACCGGGTGCCATAATCCGTGGATATTTCCAATGGCGTACTGCATTCGGACTGTCGCTTGTGCCCGAAGTGGGATACGTGGGACGCGGTGGCCTGCTTACTTGGGAGGACGTAAGTTGCAAACAATTAGTGCATTGCCTCGATGTGCGTCTGGCGGTGCGTTACAATTTCGACATTAAGGACAAAGGCCTCTCGCCCTATGTGGTGGTGGCTCCTGTGTGGAATGTCGCCCTTGGCGGTAAGGTGGATTACAGCGACGACTTATCGGGCGACATCAATTTCAAGATGACCGACAAGAATATCCGCACCCACGATTTTGGTCTCTTTGCAGGAGCGGGCATCGAATTTCCCGTTACCATAAAGGAAACCAAGCTGAACATCTCCGCCGAAGCGGGCTATTGCTGGGGATTTATGAACAGCTTCACCGACACCGAGCAAAACGCCACGGGCAATGTGCTAAACCAATACTACGACAGCCGTCCCGCCGCTGGGAAACGCCTTGCACGGGGACTGGAAATATCCATTAGCATCGGCATGCCCTTTGGAAAAAGAGAAAAACAAAACACAATAAAAGAAGAAACGAAATGCGAGGAAGAACAAAAATAGTCCCGAAAGGATTGCAAAAAAGAAGTTTTGGAGACAATGCCATGCGAATTTCGATGGCAATGTGTCTTTTGTTCCTGTTTACGGTAGCCACAACCCAAGCCCAGACCGCTTTTCCCGCCCTTGGCGGCGAAGCCGACGGCACCAACGGCAGCCTGAGCTACACCATGGGACAGGTTGAGACACAGGACATCTACGCCCCCATAACCAACGCCGAGATAACCGGCGCCATACTCTGCGAGGGCGTGCAACAGACCTACAAAAACAGCGAGCTGGGCATAGAGGAGATAACCCCTGTCGATTTCTCGATAGCCGTGTACCCCAACCCCACCGCCGCAGGCTATGTAACTGTGGAACTTGCGCAAAGCGGTGCCGACACCCGTTACGAACTGTATGCCGCAAACGGAAAGCTGACACAGAGTGGCACACTGCCCTCCACCAAACAGAAAATAGACCTCTCCCGCTGTAACGCAGGCACTTACATACTAAAAATCTACGACAGCGAGAGCGGACGGACAAACAGTTTCAGAATAATAAAACTTAGATAACTAAGAATTAAGAATTTAGAATTAAAAGTTAAAAATTCAACAAAATGTGTCGGAGACACATCACCTCAATAACCCCTGACAAGACAATTTCCGATTTTCGCAGTCTGGGGAATGTAAGAAAAAACAAATAATACAATAAAGCCCTGAAAGGGCGAAAGAATACAAGCGGGAGTGAAACCCCCGTAACAAAGAATACAATAAATAAAAAAAAATAACACAATGAAAATCAGACATTTACTTTTGGTTGCAATTTTGACACTGACTACCGTGGCTACCGCCGTAGCTCAGGCACCTTTGAGTTTCACCTATCAGGCTGTGGTGCGCAACAGCAGCGGCCGCCTTGTAAGCAACGCCACAGTGGGCGTAAAAATCTCCATTGTGCGCGACTCCGCCACTGGACAGGTGGTTTACAGCGGTGTGCAGACACCCCGCACCAACGCCAACGGCCTCTTCACCCTCGTTATCGGCGACAGCCAGAACGGCATAGATACCATAACTTGGCGGAACGGACCTTATTTCCTTAAAAGCGAGGTAGACCCCAACGGCGGCTCCAACTACACCCTCACTTCCGTGCAACAGATGCTTAGCGTGCCTTACGCACTCCACGCACATACTGTGGACAATGTTATTGGCGGCGTTAATTTTATTGAAAGACAGGTGCTTTCGATGAACGGCGACACCGTTTTCCTTACTGGAGGCAGCTATGTGGTTTTGCCACCAAGCTTTAGCGGTGACTACAACGACTTGACTAACAAACCAACCATACCCACCAACGTAAGTGCTTTTTACAACGACGCAGGCTATCTTACATCCGCCACTCTTACCGAGACACAGGTTTTGAGCATACGCCACGACACGGTTTTCCTTACCGGCGGCAGCTTTGTAAAACTTCCCGCTGGCTTTAGCGGCAACTACAATGACCTTACCAACAAACCGACCAACGTAAGTGCTTTTTACAACGATTCAGGCTATCTTACATCCGCCACTCTTACCGAAACTCAGGTTTTGAGCATACGCCACGACACGGTATTTCTTACCGGCGGAAGCTTTGTAAAACTTCCCGCTGGCTTTAGCGGCAACTACAACGACCTTACCAACAAGCCGACCATTCCCACCGTGCCAACCAATGTAAGCGCCTTTACCAACGACGCAGGCTATCTCACGTCTTACACCGAAACCCAGGTTCTTAGCATACGCCACGACACGGTTTTCCTTACCGGCGGCAGTTTTGTAAAACTCCCCGCTGGCTTTAGCGGCAACTATAACGACCTTACAAATAAACCGACCATACCCACAGTGCCAACCAACGTAAGTGCCTTTACAAATGATGCAGGCTATCTTACCAACGCAACTCTTACCGAGACACAAGTTTTGAGTATAAGCCACGACACGGTATTCCTTACCGGCGGCAGCTTTGTAAAACTCCCAGCTGGCTTCAGCGGTAACTATAATGACCTGACCAACAAGCCGACCATACCCACCGTGCCTACAAATGTAAGTGCCTTTACCAATGACGCAGGCTATCTTACCAACGCCACTCTTGCCGAAACACAAGTTTTAACCATACGCCACGACACTATTTTCCTTACTGGTGGCAGTTTTGTTGCATTGCCCTCTGAAACGCAAAACCTCTCCGATGTGGCAACCAACAACGACTCCGTTAACTCGCAAATAAAGAACCTCTATGACCCCACCGACAGCATGGATGCCGTAAACCTCCGCACCCTGGGTGCTATTATTAGCAGATTGGATTCTATAATAACCTACCAAAACAGAGTTATAGATACTTTAAGAAATCCCTCAAATAACACTGTGATAGCCCCTACAGGCGCTTTGCCTGGGTTATTTAAAATTTCAATTAATAAAAGAGTATATTTTTCTAAAGGCAACTTGCAATGGAGTGCTACTGGAGGCGGGAATTCAGCTACAACTCATAAAACCTGTGATAGTACAGCCGCAGGCACTTGGCGATTTGCTGAACATCAATACGATTACATCGGTTCCGACAACAGCAACATCTCCGGATCCTATTCTGGATGGATTGATTTATTCGGTTGGGGAACAAGTGGAAGGTCTTGTATTCCTTTTAGCACTTCTATAAGTCCATCCTACTATCAATCAGAAACAGATATATCTGACACAAAAAGAGATTGGGGTCTTTATAATGCAATCTCCAATGGAGGCAACAAACCAGGCATGTGGCGTGTGCTGACAAAATCAGAATGGGATTATTTATTAAATGTTCGTTATACGGATTCGGGCATACGTTATTGCAGAGCAAAAGTAAATGGGAAAAAAGGCATAATTATCCTGCCAGACAATTGGGATTCACACACATACGCTTTAAGCAACGTCAACACTCATAATGCCTCTCACACATCGAATATAATTTCCTCTACACAATGGATAACTTTAGAAAATGCCGGTGCTGTATTTTTACCTGATGCTGGTTACCGAGAAGGCACAACTGTTTCAGATATTAATAACTCAGGTTGGTATTGGACTTCCACTCCAAACAACAATTATGGTACAAGTTCATTTTGTATTAGAGATGTAACATCGCCAGGGATGGATTTTTGGGCCAGTGTACCTGGGGGTGGTAGTTATTATAATACAGATTTTGGTTTTTCTGTTAGGCTTGTAAAAGATGAATAAACAATGAAAAACATCAATGAAACATATTACAGAAATAAACAAAATAATACAGGAAGCTGTTAAGAGCACGCGTAATAAAGCTAAAAAAAAGATTATAAAACTTCAAGAACCTGATTTTACCGCTGCTCTTGCAGTAGAATTCCCATCAATAATGTCGAAAAGTAAAACGTTCCCCAACGTTAGGTTTGGAGGTTGTTTTATACATCAAAGCCCTATGGCCACATTCAATGGCGGCCGTTGTGAACTTGGAGACTTGATGATATTCGTACATAAACAAACGATGGATGGAGATAGATACAACGCTTCTCTTGTACAGATAAAAAAGACGGATAAATCTCCCGTAAAAATAACTGCTGGAAATGAACTTAAACAGCTCTTTCTCTATGAAAATTGGCCGAGTATCTTTGTTAAACAATTAGGATCCCAATATGATATTTTCCCAAAGACATGCACAAAAGGAGGAACATATTGTATAATCAAAGATTCGGAACGTCAATCGGTGCAATTTTATATGGCAGAACCACTGCACACTATGCAGTGCGATTCCAACAACACGCTTGGCAGATATATTGTAAATATGATTGATTGGCAAGCAGGGAGAGTCATTGCAGATGAGAAAAACAAAGACTCGGATGAATGGTCAAGGCTCATTTGGGATTTGTTGCATTATTGTGAAACCGCCGTATTTAAAAGGAATAATTCAGGATATGTCAATCCCAATCCCCAAAGAGGCACCCTTTGTTTCTTGCAACAGATGTTAGATGACCCAAAAGCATTCAGTGTGGACTTTATACAAAATGACGACAATGCTTCGGTCAATGAAGATGAAAATAATAGAGGTTTCGCTATTTTGTTTGTCGAAGTAAATGAAAATGAAACTGTAAGAAATATTACACAATAGCTCAAATTTATTTATTGCATCTACTTTTTTCAACAATAAAGCTCGTCAGAAGCGGAAAAAGTGCTTTTGGCGGGCTTTTTATGTGCCTACACGCCTGCACAATATTTTGGGGGAGGATGGGTTGGCGAGGCGGTACTTACATAGAATTGGTCTTAAGTTTTTGCCAACTGCCACATCAAAAATCGGCCAACTGCCACATCAGTTTAGGGCAGCCGCCAGGCACAGAAAGTGCTAGTAGTAAAGTAAAATTTGTGATTACAAAATTACTCTGCCCAAAATTATAATCCGCCCTTTTCGATAAAAATCATCAAAATGGGCGGATTATAACTTTATATTTTGCCCAATTCGATAAAATCGTAGTTTGTTCAAGACAACTGTGGCCTTTTTCCACAATATTGTCATGGACTTTTGCAGTTATTATATCAGTGAGCGAAGCGAACAAAATTTACAAGATTTAATAGATTTCGTTCGACGAAGTCGGACAGGAGAACAATCAACAAGATTTATCAGATATGCTCACAGACTGAATATTTAAAATGTGTTCGCGATTGCTTCGCAATTCGTGAGCCGTAGGCGAGCAGGATACTAAAAAAGATTTCTCGCCCCCTGAACTCCGAACCGACCTCAAATCTCAGTACCTCAGCAGCCAATTCCCTTGTCGGCGGACTTTTTTTGCAGGGTGGTAGTGGTTATCTGTCAATGTTTTACACAAATAATTTGTTTATCCCGCAAAAAAAGGTTATATTTGCATTTCCAAGTTCAAAAAATTAATAACAAAATATATCGAAATGCAAAAGTTACTTTTATTAGGCGACGAGGCTATAGCCCAAGCCTTTATAGACGCAGGAGGAAGCGCGATAAACAGCTATCCCGGCACCCCTTCGACACAGATTACGGAATATGTGATTAAATCTAAGGAAGCCAAGGAAAAAGGCGTTATCGCCAACTGGTGCGCCAACGAAAAAACC
>JAEEGJ010009286.1_pt1 | contig 26444 bp, 19 predicted proteins | sample 8958761 | NCBI WGS metagenome assembly JAEEGJ01 (sample SAMN16246546, study PRJNA631951) | gut metagenome | biome: gut microbiome; feature: rumen; material: RS-attached | host: Bos | place: Iran: Karaj | collected 2018-10 | reverse complement strand
GGCTTCGTTCCTGCTGCTGATGGCAGTGGTCTCGATCGTGCTCATGGCGGCGCTGCTCCTGACCGGGGCTGTGCTCGCGTTCGTCCGCAAAGACCGCGTCGGCATCGTTTCCTGCATACTCGTGCTGCTCGCCTCGCTCGCATTTCTCGTGATGGAACAGCCGTTCCATCCGTTCCATTATCTGTATGCCGCGCCGTTTGCCGCGTACCTGGAAACGACCGGCGCGATGTGGTTCCTGTCCGGTCGCACGCTCCGCCCCGCGAAGATCGCGCTCGGCGTGTATTTCGGGCTGTGTTTCTGCGGGTGGCTGGTGTTCCTCGGCGTGATCCACCGCGACGCCGGAAACCGAGCCGAAACGTTCGGCGTGTCGCTCTCCGAACAGCAGGCGGGCGCGGTCCACATCAATTCCGAACTCCGCCGCTACGCGCCCGCCCCTGCCATCGCGATCTCCGCCCGCAACAAGGAGGAGCGCCGCATGTTCAAACCCGTCGGCTGGATGGCTGCGCTCGACCGTCTCCGCGATCCGTACGTCCAGATGCCGAACGCCGCGCCCGCACCCGGATTCTTCATCGCCTATCGCGACGCCTCCCGCGCCCCGACCGGGTATCTGCGCATCATGGCACGGTTCAAGGACGACAACGGCCTCCTCGAAAAACTGCCGAAACTCCCGGAAGGGACCCCGCCCGCCGACTAGCACACGGCGTGTGCTGAAACAGCCGAGCACCACACCATAACAGCACCATAACAACACTGCTCTGTGCTCTCGCGCAGCAGAGCACTGTATCAACACTGCTTGCAGTGTCCGGGCAAAAAAAAGCGTCCGGCAACGAGGTGTTGCCGGACGCGATGTATCCGAACTTGGAAATGTGCGGCGTGCAGCCGGGGAGCTTTTACTCCAGCACGGCGGCCGCGGCCTTGAAGTCGTTCTGGAATCTGCTGTCGTTCGCGGTCCTCCTCAGCTCGCTTTCCTCAAGGGAATATGCCAGCTGGTCGAAGCCGTTCTTTTCCAGGTAGATCACGGTATCATACAGGTCTTTGCCCGACGGGGTCGCGCGGTAGGCGTTGATCTTCGCCTGGGCGCGGAGCAGGCGCGCCAGATAATCGCGGGTCAGGATGACGCTCTTCAGTTCCTTTTCCGGGGTGCCGTCCACGATGAACGAGACTTTTCTGCCGCTGGGGAAGAAGGTGTCCGCGGAGTTCAGCGCCAGGAAATGCAGGTCGAATCCGCCGAAGTCGTCCGTGGTGTACTTTCTGTTCTGGCGGTCGGAACGCACGGTGATCTCCTGATGGGACAGCGGAGTCTTGGTGTTTTCCGTGATGTCGCTCAGCATCTTGCGTTCGAGCGAGACCAGGTTTTCTTCGGAGCGTTCCTCATTTTCCCAGTTCAGGGCGGGGTTCATGCCGGTGAACGACAGGTTCGTGATGGATTTCGGGATGTCGTAGGGCAGGATGCCGAACGAGAAGATGAAGAGCAGGTGGGAGCCGATGGAGACCGGCAGAAGCCCGATCCCGGCGGGGACTTCGTAGAGTTCGCGCCAGCCCTGGTACGGAGTGACGATGGACTTGACGGTGCTGACCTGGTAGTTCTTGACTTCCACGGATTCGAGCTTTTCGATCTCCACGTGATAGGCGGAATCGCGGATCGTTTCCGGCGTAAGCTTCAGGTCATACCGGGTGCTGAGGATCTTTTTGTCGTCTTCCTGCGACACGGTGCTGATGTCGCGGAGGTGATTGGCGCAGCTCGTGAGGAGAAGCGACGAGATCCCGAAAACCGCCAGAAGCGGCAGATGCTTCATTTTCATTGAAACGTAAACTCCTTTGGTTGGATGTTTGGTTGTTATGAACGATAACCCGCCCCTTCCGGGAGCAGGGATGTTTCGTTTTTCACTGTCTCAACTGCTTGCTGTAACGTTTGGCCTTTTCGCTTCCGGCGTCGGCGGCCTTGTTGATCCACTGAAGGGCAGTCTGGATGTTGGAGACGACGCCGTCGCCTTTTTCATAGCGCACGCCGAGGTCGAACATCGCGTCCGGGAGACCGAGTTCGGCGGCCTGCCGGAGATAATCCATGGACTTCGCGTCGTTCTGCGGGATCTCCTTGTAGCCGGTCTTGTAAAGGTTGGAGATCCGGTAGAAGACGTCCGCCTGGTTCAGCGCGCAGGCTTTCATGTAATAATCCAGCATTTCTTTTGCGGATCCCTTGTAGTCTCCGTTGTCGATGGCCTTCGCCACCTTCAGCGCGGCTTCCGCGGAACCGAGGTCGGCGGCCTTTGCATACCACTTCATCGCTTCCTTGGTGTCGGAGAACCACATGCCGAGGCCGCGTTCGTTGATCTCCGCGACTTTCAGCGCGGCGTCCACGTTGCCGGCTTCCGCGGCGGGCGTGAACGTTTTCAGGGCTTCCTTGTATTTCTTGTCCGCGAACTGTTTCATGCCCGCCTCGTATTCCGCCTGCATCGGCTGCTGACTGGCGTTCTGCGCCACTTCCTGCTCCGGCTCATCGACCTGTTCCGGCTCCTGTTCCTGCGGCTGGGGCTCCGTGAAGACGAACTCCACCATCATCCTTCCGCCCGGCTTCGTGCTCCGGACGGTGCGGGTAAGGCGTTCCTCTCCGTGGACGCCGACGACGGTGAACTCGCGGAAGGTGTCGCATTCGACTTCCTGTCCGGGCTTGCCGGTGGACCCGTTGAACGTGATCTCCGCGTCGTCGAGGTTGGAGACGAACTGCAGATACGAGGGCATTGCGACGGGTTCGAGCGTGCATTCGTTGTTCTGATCGGCCTTGACCGTGAACTGCGGGACGCTCAGGTCCCTGATCCCGTCCGCACGGACGGAGATGGCGTAGTCTCCGGCTTCAAGTTTCTGGCTCCACGGGAACACGCGGATATCGGACCAGGTCTCGTCGCCGACCTTGATCTCCACGCCTTTTCCCTGCAGGTATTCCACCAGTTCCGGCGACGCGTCGAACGAGATGCTGACGATGCCTTCCTGCTTTTCGGGTTCAGGCGGGATCACTTCTTCCGGCTTGGTCTCCTGCTCGTCCTGCTGCGCGACCTGGCCGTCGCCGGTCTTGTCCGGCTCGTCGGCGGGCGGCGTGACGACCGCGACTTCCTCGACCAGATGGCAGTCGAACGACATATCCTTGTCGAGGTCGATGTCGAAGTTCTGGCCGACCATGCCTTTCTTTTCCGCCGTGATGGAATACTTGCCCGGCGTCATGCCGGTCAGGTTCAGATTACCCGCGGCCGGCACAAGGTAGGTCCCCTGAAGCTGGTGGTTCAGGAACAGCATGATCTGGGTCCCCTCCGCCGCGTTGAGCTGAAGCTTGTAGGTGATCTTCTGAAGGTCCACGTTCAGGTTCTGGTTCCGGGTCAGGTCGCACGCCATTTCCTTGGAATGGTACCCCTCGCTGGAGATCTCCATCTGATATTCGCCCGCCACGATGCCGTCGGCGACCGCCATGCCGAGCGAATTCGCCTTGACCGTCTGGACTTCCTTGCCTTCCTGCTTCAGGACGATCTCCGCGTTGGGCGCGGTGCGGACCGTGAGGGCGACCTTCACGCGTTTCTGCTGCGCCTGGAATTCCATGTCCCTGTTCAGCAGCAGAGTCTGTTCATAGGTCTCCCATCCGGGGAGCTCGATGTGGACGAAGAGCGTTTCGCCCAGCAGTTCCGGGAAGACCGCGCTTCCGTTCGCCGGGACCGTCATGGCCTTTTCCCCGTTTTCGACGCCCTCGATCCTGATCTTCGAACCGGGCTGCGCCTTGATGGCGAGCTTCTTGAAGTCGGCGGTCAGCGGCAGATCGAGCTCCGTGTTGTCTTTCAGTTCGACGTCATGTGTGAGCTGGCGGTAATTGTTTCTGGAGATCCTGACCTTGTATGTGCCGGGCTCCAGGCCGGGGATCTTGAGCATGCCTTCGTGGTTGGAGGCGTAGACCCGCATCTGGCCGTCCTCGGAAATGAAGTGGATCTCGGAATCCGGGGTCGTCTTGATCTGCAGGTCGTACCGGCTTACCTGAACTGGCGGCGGAGGTTCCTCGATGAAGGGATCCGTTTCCGTGACGTTGGTCTCCGCCGGCTGCTGCGGCTGGGGCGGGACGTCGGCCTTGCGGCCCTTGAGCGCGACGATCGTGCCGATGCCGCCGCCGAGAAGCACCAGCAGGACGACGGCCGCCAGGACGGCCCACTTGATGTATTTCTTGTACTGCCAGGCGAACTGCGTGGTGGTGATGCCGGAGCTGAACGCCGTGTTGTGTTCGGTATCGCCGGCGATCACTTTCTTGATGAGCTCGGCCGATTCGTACGCGGTATGCGGCGGGAAGGTCTTGTCCATCGTTTCCAGCAGTTCGGTCGCGCTCTGGAAGCGGTCCTTGGCGTCTTTCGCCATCATCTTCATGACGATCGCCGCGGAGGCGGGGGAGACTTCGGGATTGATCTTCCGCGGATCGGGTACGGGGTCCGCGAACAGCTTGTGAAGGATCTCGAACGTGTTGTGGCCGGGATAGGGGTGTTCCCCCGTCAGCATTTCATAGAACGTGGCGCCGAGGCTGTAGATGTCCGCGCGGGCGTCGACGCCCTTGGCGTTCTGCGCCTGTTCCGGCGAGAGATAGGCGGGCGTGCCGATCATCACGTTGGTCCGGGTCAGCTCGTTGTCCGCGTCGTCGTTCTTTGCGATACCCAGGTCCGCGAGCTTGACCTCGCCCTGTTTCGTGAACATGATGTTGTCGGGCTTGATGTCGCGGTGGACGATGCTGAAGCTTTCGGCCGCGCGCAGCGCCGACGCGATGGCCTCGACGATGACGACCGCCTGTTCCTCCGACAGCGTTTTCGTGGATTTCAGGATATTGCGCAGACTGCCGCCGTCGATGTACTCCATGACGATGTACGGGCAGCCGAACTCGGTGTCCGTTTCGACGTCCATGACGCCGACCACGTTCGGGTGGCGGATCTCGGAGGCGAGTTTCGCCTCGCGGATGAAGCGGTCGAGGAATTTGTCGTTGTCCTCGAGGAACTCCCTCGGAAGGACTTTCAGCGCGCGGTAGGTGCCCAGCGTCTTGTGCTTGGCAAGGTAGACCTCGCCCATGCCGCCTTTGCCGATGCGCTTGACGATGATGTATTTGCCGATCTCGCGACCGGAAATGAAGATCGCCTGCGTCGACGACACGCCCGCCGGAAGCGGAGTCTGAGAGCCGGTCGAGGAGATGGACGACGGATGTGTCCCCGCCCCGTCCGAGACCATCGTCCGGTCATAATCGTCGTTGGCGGCTGCTTCCTTCGCGGCTGCTTCCTTGTCGGCTGCTTCCTTGTCGGCTGCGATCTGTTCCGCCAGTTCGTCGGACATCATGGTCATGGCGGTGGCGTCGATGCTGTTGTCGTCGTACTTGCCGATCGGGAGGAAGTTCAGCGTGACGGTCTGCTCCGGTCCTTTTGCCGCATCGTTGATATTCACCACGGTCTGCATCGTACGGTCGATGTCCATGGCGTCGTCGGCGGGGCGGACGATGTCCACACGGATCTCCCGGTCGCCGATCTGGATGATGTCGCCCGACGAGATTTTCCGCTTGTCCTGGATCCTGTTGTGATTGAGGAACGTTCCGGTCTGGCTGCCGTTGTCCCGGATGAACAGTTCCTCCCCTTCCTCCATCAGGAACGCATGGCAATCGGAAACCCCGGTCGCCGCGGTGATCGCAATGCCGTTGGTCTCCTTGGAACCCAAGGAGATTTCGTGATCGACAAATTCAACCGGGAAATCTTCACCGGTCAGGCCATGACATATAATCCGCATATTTCGTCACGCATTCGGGTTTATATGGTTAATAAAAATATAGATAAAACAGTTGTTCGGCTGATGTTTTAAAAACTATATCACACGGAAGTGAGATTGCAAGTAGAAAACCGGAAAAAACACTTGTTTTTTTGATGAAACTCCGTCGGAAGATTCCGGGGTCAGTTTTCAGCTCCTCCGGGCAGCAGTCCGCGAACCGCGGAAACCAGTTTTCCGTCCGCCGCGCCCTCGGCGGCGACCAGCGGGACGCTGCGGTACTGGCAAACGTCCCTCGTCGCGGTCAGGTACGGCTGCAGGCGGTCGTCGTCTTCGTCCCCGTCCGGCTGAAGGAACAGGATCGGGATCCCCTTCTCGCGGAAGAAATCGGCCTGGTACGCGATGACGTTCTCATAGCCGGACGCGGAAATGCCGTCCTCGGCATATTGCCGGGCGAAGCAGATCACGACGGCCGAGGGCGACGCCTTCGCGATCGTGTCGAGTTCCCGTTTGTAGCTTCCCATGCCCGCCGCTTCCTGGAACGAGACTTTTTCCGCGCCGAATGCTTTTGCCAACGCCTTTTTCGCATCCCGCGCGAGCGCCGAAGTGTCGGAAAGCAGCACGATCTGGTTCTTGCGAAGCGGATCGGGGACCATTTCGTCCTCGTCTTCTTCTTTCCCGGAGCCGGACGGCGTTTCGCTGACAGTCCGGACCGGAGTGGCGACCGTCGTGGCGGCGGGTGTGACTTCCGTGTCAGCGGCGGCGGTGTTCGCGGTATTGGCGGGTTTGTTCGAGGCTGCAACGGTGTTCTGTTCAGGCCGGACATCCTGCGCCTGTCCGCCGGAAACGGGCTTCGTCTCCGCGGTCACAGTGGTGCCCGGAATGGCCGGAGACTCGGTTTTGTTTCCGGGATCCGGCGGCGTGACCGCGGGGGATTCGTCTCCAAAGATCAAAATCAGACCGATCAGGCCTGCGCCCAGCACAAGCACAAAACACGCAGCCAGGACCGCGACGACGACCACGATCCCCTTTTTGGATTTTTTCGGGGAAGCGGCTTCTTCTTGTTTCGGGGGAGCGTCCGGAGCGGTCGTTTTTGCTGCCGGAGCAGTCGTTTGAGGCGCGGTCTGCCTCGGGGCAGGGGATGTCTTCTGAGGCGGAGCGGCAGAGACCGTTACTTCGGGCTCTGCGGCTGGTTTGGGAGCCGGAGCGGCGGGCGGCGCAGTGGTCGCCATGGTGGGCATCGTGACCTCGGGGCTTTCCTCTGGAGCAGGGGCCTGCGGTTCGGGTTCCGCAGGTTCGAACGTCTGAGGCGCAGAAGCAACCGTTTGAGGTGCGGAAGCGACCGTCTGAGGTGCGGAAGCAACTGTTTGAGGTGCAGATTCAATCGTTTGAGGTTCGGGTTCCGGTTCGTTCACGGGCTCGACCGTTTGAGGTTCGGGCTCGACCATCTGCGGTTCGGGTTCCGGTTCGTTTATAGGCGTGACCGTCTGCGGTGCGGAAGCGACCGTTTGGGGCGTGGACTCGACTGCCTGCGGTTCGGGTTCCGGTTCGTTCGCCTCCACGGAAACTGGCGGCGCTGCGGTCGCCATGGTGGGCATCGTGACGTCGCCGACAGGTGCGGCGGTCACCATGGTCGGCATCGTGACGTCGCCGGCGGGTGCGGCGGTCGCCATGGTCGGCATCGTGACGTCGCCTGCCGAGGCCCCGTTCCCGGACTGTTTGTCCACGAGGATCTCTCCGCGGGTCCGCAGGGGACGCGACGCGATTTGATCCGGGATCCGGATCTTCTTCAGTTCCTGCACCAGAGTGTCGGGATCGGGGATGCGTTTTTCGAGGTTCTTTTCCGTCATCCGGGCGATCAGGTCGGCCAGGTCCTGCGGGGTTTCCGGGCAGACTTGCCGGATGTCGGGAGTGCTTTCCGGGTCCATGATCTGCGACAGGATCTGGATCGTCGTGTCGCCCGAGAACGGGCGCTTCCCGGACAGCATTTCATAGAACACGATGCCCAGGCTGTAGATGTCCGCCCGGGAATCGACCTTGCTGGAATCCTTTGCCTGTTCCGGCGACATGTAGGCCGGGGTGCCGAAGACCGAGGATGCCATGGTCAGCATGGTGTCCTGCTCGTCGGTCGACTTGGCGATCCCGAGGTCGGCGAGCTTGGCGGAGCCGTCCGCCGTGAACATGATGTTGTCGGGCTTGATGTCGCGGTGGACCATGTGGTGCGCATTGGCCGCCGAGAGCGCGCCCGCCACCTGGGTGATGATCTCCAGAGCCCGTCCCGGCGGGATGCGGCGCGTCTTTTTCAGGAGATCGCGGACGCTGCCCCCCGGCACGTAGTCCATGATGATGTAGTACAGGCCGTTCTGGGGGTTCTGGCCCGCGTCGTGGACCGCGATCAGATTCGGGTGCTTGATCTTGCAGGCGAGTTTCGCCTCGCGGATGAACCGGTCGACGAACTGCTTGTTCTTCTTCGCGATGTCGGGCGCCAGGATCTTCAGCGCGAACAGGGAATCGAGCACGGTGTGCCGGACAAGATACACGGCGCCCATTCCGCCGCGGCCGAGTTCCTTCACGACGGAATACTTCTCGAAAAGCGTCCCCGGTTTCAGGGCGGCGTCTTTGGGCTTGTCTTTGTCTCTGTTCTTCGACCAGATCATGAAAATCGGCGCGTTGTCTTATCGCGGAGCGAAGAGGAAAGAAACGCGGGTGTGCAGATTATTGTTCGCCGCCGACGACCGATTTGCCGTCAAGCGCCGGAAGGTTCTTCGAGAGCGAGAAGAGGGCTTCGTTCATCGCCTGTTTCATCAGCTGCGGGTACAGGCTCACGTCTTTGCCGTGCCTGGCGTAGATCCAGTGCATGATGTAGTCATAGCCGCGGTATTCGTGGCTCCACACGATGTCGCCCTTGCGGTTGAGCAGCTCGAACTTCACCCAGAGTTCGTTCTCCGAGGTGCCGAACGGTGCGCCCAGGACCCAGAAGACCGGGGAAATGAGGTAGGTCAGGCAGTAGGAATAGATGCTGCCGGCGTAGAACGTGTTCGTGACTTTTCCGCGGAAGACGTAGTCCGCGTCCGCCTGTTCGGCGCTGTTCGCCTTCGAGACGCCGGCGAAGAGGCCGGATTCCTGCAGGCTCGTGTAGGCGGCATTGGACAGGTCGCTCGCCGGATCGAACTGGAACGCTCCGATGGAGACGAACCCTTCGGCGGTCTTTTCCGGTTCCTCCTTTTCGTAGAAGCCGGCGGGGAGCAGCGGGATGAGGCCGAACCAGTAGGAGCCGTGATCGCCCTCGGGATGCGCGGAGGCCTGTTTCGCCTGAAGCGGATCATAATACTTGGTCTGGCGCTGGTCCAGGAACGGAACGACGGCGACGGTTTTCTGCGACGCTTCGCTCTTTTCGAATTTCGCCATGACGCCGGGGGCGGACGCGTAGTCGAACGTCGCGACGCTGGAGCATCCGGTCAGGATCACGGCGACGGCTGCCGCGGCAAGGGTTTTCAGGTCTGTTTTTTTCATGGAAAAAGCTCCTCGTGTATTGTTTTGATATAGCGTTGATCGCTGTTGAGCAGATTCACTCTGTTTGGCCGGGCAGGGCGTTCGGGGTTATCTCCTGGTCGCCGACCTTGGTTGGCTTCGGGTCGTCGGATTCCGGGTCGATCCCGAAGAAATCCATCGAACCGTTTTCATCGGTGAGCCTGGAGATCAGGTCCCAGGCGTCCGAGGTGTTGATGGGGATGGTGAGTTCCAGGATCTTTCCGTTGACCGCGGAGCGGGGCGACTGCTGTTCCGTGCCGAAATAGGACTTGATGGCGGGCAGAATATCCTTCGCGCTCTCGGCGGCCGCGGCTGCGTCGGCCTCGGACTTGAACGTGAACGAACCCTTCAGGATCGTGAGCGCGCCGCTGACCTGCGCCGTGAGGCCGATGTCGGAGATCTTTTTCATGAACGAGTTCAGAGCCTCCATCGCGTCCGTGTCCGCCGGGTTGAGGCCGACGAGTTTCTCCGGGACCAGGTAGCACGCGAATGCCACGTCCTGGCCGGCGAGCTTCGCGAAGCTTTCCGGCGGCGGTTTGTTCCCCGGGGTTGCGGGCGTGGCGGTCAGCAGGGACTGGGACATCTTGTCCTTGGGGTTGACGTTGATGCGGAACTGGATCTGGTTGGGCGTAACGGGCACGACCATGACGTCCGCGCCCTGCGTGTTGTCTTTGCCCGCCAGGCTCAGGTTGTAGAAGTTCATGTCGTCCTTTTTGCTGACCTGGGGCTGGGGCATGGAACCTTCCTTCTGGTTCATCGTTTCCATCAGCTTGTCGATGTCGCCCTGAAGGTTGCCGGAGATGTTCGCGACGCCCTCGATCGTGCCGCTGAACGGCGTGACGGTCGCGATCCTGAGGTTCGCGATCACTTCCATGTCGCGGTTCTTCGTGTCGAACATGCCGCCGCCTTTTTCTTCCTTCTCCTTCAGGGCCTGGTTCTTGTCCTTCTGGATGCGGTCCCAGACTTCCTTGTCCATCGCCTTTTCCGGCTGTTTGGTGTTGATGTACACCACCACGTCGGCCGACGGATCGGCGTAGCCCCAGAGGGACTCCTCGTTGTCCGCGGCCATCGCTCCGAACCCGGAGGCGGACAGCAGGACTGCGGCAAGCAGTGCGTATTTCTTACTGGGCATGGTCAAACCTTTCTTCCGAGATCTTGAGGAGGTAGTCGTTTTCCTTGATCTCATCCTCGGATGGCGTTTCGGGCTCGGGGAGTTCCGACGCGATCTGGCACAGGGCGACGGTGTAGTTGTCCTTGGCGCCCGCTTTTCGCACTTCTGCGGTCAGCGCGGCGATCTTGTCATCGAGCGTCGTCGTGTTGCGGAATATCTGCTGGATCTCCTCGTCGCGGAGCATGGTGGTGATGCCGTCGCTGCAGACCATGATGACATCGTCCGGCAGGAGCTCCGTTTCCTCCCATTCCGGCAGGACGTAGTCGGCGATCCCGATGGACCGCGTCAGCACGTGGGAGATCGGGGAGGCGGTGTGGTCGTCCAGCGATGCCGCGGCCGCGGTCTTTCCGGCTTTGTTGAGCGACGCCGCCAGCTCGCATCCGACCGTGTGGTCGCGGGTCAGGAGCGTGAGCTCGCCCTGGCGGAACCGGTAGATGCGGCTGTCGCCGATGTGGCACAGCAGGCCGTGTCCGGGCCGCCAGGAATCCAGCAGGATCAGCGCCAGGGTCGCCCCCATCTGGGAGTACCGGTGCGATTTTGCGTATTCCCGGATCTTCCGGTTCGCACCGTGGATCGCCTGCTGAATGGCGTATTTGCGGCTGCCGGGCGCGTCCGGCGCGGTGCCGGCGATGGCATCGGAGAGATATTCGACGATGATCTGGCTCGCGATCTCGCCCGCGGCGCCGCCGCCCATGCCGTCGGAAACGATGCAGCAGCCGTCTTCGGGAAGAACGGCGTAGGAATCTTCATTTTCCTTCCGGACGAGTCCCCGGTCGGAATCGGCTGCCACTGTCATCCAGTTGAATTCTTTCATGGTCTGTCTCACTGAGTTATTCCGTAGGAGAAATAGGTCTCTCCGCCGTCATGGTTCCAAACCATCACGAGCAGGGTGTCCTTCTTTTTTTCGAAGGTCAGAAGCACCTGTTTTTCTCCTTTTTCGTCGATCGGTATTTCGAATTTGAACTTGTAGCCTTTTTTCAGGATGGCGTCTTTCAGCAGCGCCTTGGTGTCGTTCATGGAACGCTTCAGCGTGCCGTTGAACGCCCACGTCTTGCCGGTGTCGTCGCGGCTGATGACCGTGGTGCCTTTCGGCAGTTCGAACGGGTCGGCGGCGGCCGCCGCGACAGCGGCCGACAGCAGGAACAGGAGGAGGAATTTTTTCATGGGGCGATGAGGTATTTTGATGACGTGTGTCGTTGTTTCATGTCATTTGTTGGTGAACTGGTTCAAGCCTTCCTTGATGGTCCCGGAGATGTCCTGGATCCCGCTGACCACGCCGTTGAACAGGGCTTTGATGGAAGTGATGCTGGATTCCCCGCTGAACAGCCACAGCATCCGCTTGTATCCGATGTTCGGCCCGACGACGGGGAAATCACCCGCGTTGCCGAGGTTCCCGATGGACGGGATCGACGTGAGGCCGGAGGCGGATGCCAGCAGGTTGCCCAGTCCGTCGGTCAGGTTCGACGTCAGGTCTCCGCTTGCGCCCAGGAGGTCCGGCATCGAGACCAGATCGCCGCTGGCGGCTCCGCTGCCGATGCCTGAAACCAGATCGCCGACACCGCCGACGATGGTGGAGACACCGCTGCCGACGATGGAAGCGCCATCGACGAGACCGCTGCCGACGCTTGAAACGACATCGCCGATCCCGCTGCCGATGGTGGAAGCGCCGCTGGCGATCCCGCTGCCGACGCCTGAAACGACATCGCCGATCCCGCCGCCGATGCCTGAAACGAAATCGCCGATGGAAGAACCGCCGGATCCTCCGTCATCGCCCATGCAGGGCAGGGCGGCCACGGCGGAAATCATGCAGAACAGAACGGATAAAAAGAATTTATTCAGCATATATCAAATCCCCAGAAAGAGCCTGATGTCGCCCAGCGAGCCGTTCGAGGGCCAGGACCGGTAGATGACTCTCTGATAAAGCAGACTGTTGGCGTCCTTGACGCTGCCGCGGTCGTCCTCGCCGCTTCTCCGCAGCACCAGCATTTCGCCGTTCGGGAGCTTCGCGCTCTGCTGCGCCTTCCCGTTTTTGTCCTTCGTATCGGAGACGGACCGCGTGAACGTGAACGCGGATTTGTAAAGCGGCACGGTCTCCTGGCCGTTTTCATAGTTGGGGAAGAGCACGCTGGAAACGCCGATCGCGCCGATGTACGTGGCGGAGACGCGTTCCATGCGCAGCTCCATGTTGCCGGAACAGACCATGGACCAGTCGTTCCCCAGCGCCCCGCTGACGACGCTGGAAAGGCCGGGGATGCTGTCCGCCCAGCTGCTGCCGGTGGTCAGCTCCACGCCGTTTCCGCTGAAATTCTGATTCGTCGAGCCCCACTGCTGCGGGTTGTCGCTGTCCTGTTTCTGCGCCGTTGCGCCGCCGCTGTTGAACGCCCAGATCGGCTCGCCGGACATGCTTTTTTCGAGGGCGTTTCGGGCGTCGTAGAACTGCGTGACGCGCTTGTACAGCTCTTTGTTGATCTTGTTGCCCTTGTCGTACCGGTCGTTCTGGATCCATGCCAGGTTCCGGTTCGATTCCTGCAGGTGCATATTTGCCATGGTGATGTCGAAGATCAGGAACGTGCCGCCGAACAGCAGGAGCCAGATCGGCATCATCAGGCAGAACTCCATCAGGACCGAACCGCGTTCGGATTTCAGGCGATCGAGCATGGAAAGACCGGTTCTCACAGTGTTTTGTCCTTCAGGATGGTCATGACGTTGACGGATTTTTCTTCCTTGCCGACCGGGACCTTGGTATTCAGGTTCAGGCCGCTTCCGGCGGCCATGCCCGTGCCGAGGATGCCGGGGACGATGTCGCTGACGGCGTCCTCGAAGAACGTCGAGTCGCCCTTCTTCCATCCGCCCGTGATGAACGGGCTTTTCGCCATGGCTTTGGCGTCGAGCGCGCCCCAGGTCCAGCTCTTGCCGTTGCCGACGATGCTGTCGGACTGGGCGTTTTTGTAATTCGAGTTGAGGAGGTTGACGCGTTCCTTGTAGTTCTGCTGGTTGAACGAGCGGTCGTCCTTGGTCTGGTTGCCCATGTGGAAGGTCGCCTTCTGGGCGGCGCAGCGCAGCGGCAGGAGCGTGGCGTCCCAGTCCGTTTCGCAGAGGTTCCACATGTCGTGGAACTGCCGTTCGTTGCCGGAGCACGGGCATCCGTTCCAGATTGCGGTCTGCGTCTGCGATTCCCCGTTCGGTTCGAACGCGCGGGAGATCGCGTTGGGGTTGTCGCCGTGATCGCCGCCCCAGGCGTCGACGGAGACCCAGCGGCCCTTGTCGTCTTTGTTGCCTTTTTCCTGCTTGAGCACGTACGGGCCGTTCGCGTAGGTCAGGTTTTCCGGGTCGCAGGTCGAATCGTAGGTGATCTGGTACTGGCGTTCCTGGTCGAACTCCCCGTTGCGGCGGGTGTGGCGGACGCCCGCGCGGGCGGCGGACATGGCGACCATGAAGTTGCCTTCCGGGATGTTGAACGCGGAGAGGACGGTGTGCTCGGCGTCCTTCTGCGTTTCCGTACCGAGCTTTCCGCCCTTCATGTTCCAGAAATTGAAGAGGCGGACGAGCGGGTTTGTGTGCTTCATGGCGGCGCCGACTGTGATCGTGCCGTCTCCGGCGAAATAGCGTTCGTTCAGCACCCACGGCTTGCAGCGCGCGCCGACGTAGCGGTTGTCGAAGATCTCCTTGTCGTCGCCGTAGATGCGGGCGTGGCCGCGGATGAGGCCGGGATAGGTGTAGTGTCCGAGGACAGTCACGCAGTCGCCGATGCCGTCGAAGAACATGGCGCAGCTTTCGTACTCGTCGCGGGAGAACGTGCGTTCCTTTTCATCGCCCCACAGCGCCTGCATCGGGCGCACGAAGCCGTCGAACAGGTCCGTGATGTTGTTGTCCATGTATCCGTGCTTGCCGCCGGAAATGGTGCTCGGGATCAGCGGCGGCAGGACATCGAATCCGTGCGGATCGTGTCCGCAGAACCACTTCGGCAGTCCGAGGTGCGCATAGCCCTCGACGGAAATGTCGATCTCGATGCCGAGAAATTCGATCTCAAGGTCCGCGCTGGGCAGGTCGCAGTAGATTTTGGGATAATCGAACACCATGCAGACGAGGTAGGCGAACGCCTTGGTCGCGCAGAACCACTTGCCCGAGCCCCAGCGGTATTCGGAGTACAGCGCGGACGTCGGGTCGGTGATCTTCTCGCACATCGGGTACTTGGCGTAGTCCAGATCGGGGTCGTTTTCGCAGGACGGGTGGACGTCGATGAAATTGCCGATCATGTTGCCCACCACGTTGGAGACGGCGTTCCCGATGAGGTCGATGCCCTGCTGCATGATCCCCGAACTTTCCTTCTGGCTTGAAAAATCGACCGTCTGACCGCCCTTCGTGGCAAGAGGATCGCCGTCGGAGACCTGCTGGCCGTTGTCGATCGCGTCCTGACGGATCTCGTCCATCCTGTCGCGGAGATCGGCCTCGTTCGAAATGCCGCTGCCCGATCCGCCGCCTCCGCCGCCTCCGAAACTTCCGCTCAGATACCCCTTGATCGCGTTGGTCACGTTGTTGGTGAGGTTCATGAAGTCCAGCAGATGGTTGCCGCGCCAGACGGCGTCCTTGGAACTGCCGCCGTTGCCGCTCGAGAGGAACCCGGCGTTATTTTCGTTCAGGTTGGCGTCCTTGTAGACGCGCTGGATGCCCTGCATCCCCTCGTCGCGGACCATCGTGGCGGTGTGATCCTTCGCGGAATGCTTGAACGAGACTTTCTTCAGCGGGGAGGGATCGTAGGAATGGTCCTTGCCGTCGCTGTAGAGGGCTTTCCCGCGGATGAACCACTGGTCGAGGCCGAACGCGGCCGAGGAATCGTTCAGGAGCGCCGGGAAGTGCTGGAGCAGCGTCTTGGACGCGGAATCCGCGGACGGCATGTTCAGGAACAGCATTTCCTCCGCCTCGGTGTTGTGCAGCGGGGAGAAGAACGACTTCGGAGCGTCGCCCTTCGCGGCCTCGTCGTCGTACGGGTTTTTGCCTTCCGGGATGTGGATGCTGATGAAGAAATCGTCCAGGCCGCCGCCGCGCGGGTCCGCGAGCATGGATTTCAGCGTGCTTTCCGCGGTCATCTTCATGGCGACGGTCATCTGGCTGTTGATGCGCTCCAGCGCCTTGTTCATGTTTTCGATGTTCGACTTGTCGTAGTCGATCCATTTGCCGAGGAGTTCGCCCCAGCCGGACGGCCCGGACCCCTTGTCGAGGAATTTCAGGACGTTCAGGAACTTGTTTATGTTCTCATAAGTGGTGAACTTGTCGGTGACGGCTTCGATGCCGGACGTCGCCAGCGAGTTCAGGAAGCCTTCATTTTTCGGGTGGTTGAGTCGGATGTTGTGGCCTTTGCGGTCCCCGACCTCCAGTCCGCACCACCAGCCGTGCCCTTCCTCGCCATGCCACACCCCCTCGATCTCGCCTCCCAGCTGGCCGGAGCAGTCCAGGCCGAGGATCTTCGAGATCGCGCCCGAAACGACCAGTTCCAGCAGCGCCCACCAGCCGAGCTCCTTGTCCACGGCGAGCACGATGTTGTCGTTGTATTCCTCCGCGTTCGCGAGGTCCTCGCCGAACCGCTTGCAGGTGAGCTTCAGCCAGCGGTAGGTGATATAGTCCATCTGGCGGTTGGTCATCTGGACGTAGCTCCAGGCCATCGCCCGGTTCACCGCCGCCATGCGGCTCAGGCCGTCCGCCTGCACTACCGCCGCGGAATACGCCGCCGCGTCGCATGCGTTCTGGATCTTGATCTTCTGGTGGATGGTCTCGCCGACGGCGTAGACGAATGCGCAGAGGACGAAGATGAACAGGAAGATCGCGAGCGTGGACATGACCACGAATCCCTCGGAGTCCTTGCGGAGTCCGGCGATCCTGTGCCACAGATAATTGAACGTGCGTCTGATCATTTCCGGTCTATGAGGTTATTTTCCCGTCACGGGATAGGTGTCTGTCTTGTATGGTTTCGCCATGGTGCAGCTTTCCTCCAGGACGATGCTGTAGAATTTCCAGTCGCCGGACTCCGTGTAGTTCCCGGACGACTGGAGGTTCGCGTGGACCTGCGAACCGTTCGTGGCGGTGAAGCCGCCGACGCCGATCGAGTCGGCCGTGCTGATCCCGCCCTGGTTTGCGCCGAAGAAATAGGCGACGACCGGGCCTCCGAGCGGGATGAAGAGCGGGAAGCGGAACTTGACGCGGACGGTCGCCGCGGGGAACTGGTCTTCGATGGAGCCGCCGCCGCCCGAATTGCCGTTGCTCCCGATGGATTCGAACTCGCTCACCTCGACCGAGACCTGGTTGCGGATGTTCGACGACATCGGGACCGAGAACGTCCCGATTTTGAAGTTGTTGAGTTCGTTGAGCGCGCCTGCGCTGGAATAGATCATGCCGGATCCGCCGGACATGTCCATGCCGCCGATCGACCAGCTGATCCAGGACAGCACGGCGCACGCGGCATCATGCACGACGCCCGACCGGACGGGGCCGCCGGTCTTCCAGCTGCCGTCGCCCTGTTTCGTCGCGCCGTAGTCCGCGGGATTATAGACCAAAGTGGCACGGGCCCCGCAATAAGCGGCATAATAGGTCATCTGCTTCGCCGTCCAGACGAACGTCATCTGGATCACGAAAAACACGACCATGACGAAAATCGGAAGCACCAGCACGGTTTCCATCATGATCGAACCGCTGTCCTGCCGGAATTTCATATCGGCCTTTCCACGTAATATGCGTAAATCAGTGTGAAAACGGTTCCCAGCGCGATCGCCACGCCGAACGGAACACGTTCCTTTTCATCGTTTTTGGGCGGCAGGTTCTCCGCCCCTTTTTTGCGGTCGTACCGCCAGTCGAAAATAACCCGGAGCCAGTGCTTGAGCCTGGACGACCTTACACGTCCGAATGCCAGCATCACCAGCCCGAGAAGCAGCCCGGTCAGCGAAATGAAGAGCATTTCCGCGCAGCAGTAACGCCAACCGGTGAAAATGCCCGCGGCAGCGATCATTTTCAGGTCGCCGCCGCCGGCGCCCTTCACGAGGAAGGGCAGTAGAAGAAACAATGCGCAGACCAGGCCTCCGAGCAAGCCGTCCAGAAGACCCCCGATGCCGCCGAACACGAACCGCCAGACGATGCCGAGGACGGCAAGGCCGAGCGTGTAGGCGTTCGGAAGACGCCGGTATTTGCAGTCGTGCCAGCAGAGGATCGCCAGCAGCGGCACGGTGATGCAGAGGGTCCAAATCCAGATCATGAACGGGTTTCCCGGAGGTGGTCTGTTTCAGCTGTGCGCCGATCAGGTCCCGGAGCCGGAGCCGCCACCGGAGCCGCCGCTGGACTGAGTGGCCCGGGCATCGGTGAAGTCGCCGCCGAGCTCGTTGCCGGCCTTGACGGCAGTCTCGTTCTCCGAGGCCATTTTCTCCTGCTCTTTGCGGTAGTCAGAGCCGACCTTTTCGACTTCGGAGACTTTGGTCGAGGTCATCGTCTGGTTGGTCTTGTCGAGCATGTTGCGGAGGTTGCCGCCGAACACCATGACGAGACCGACGACCGCGGCTGCGACGAGCAGAGCGATCACGATGTACTCCATGGCCACGGCGCCGGATTCCTCGCCGAGGACGCGGCGGAGGGCACGGCCGCAAAGAGACTTCTTTGCGCGTTGGAACAGCAGAGATTTCATGTTTTTCTCCTTTGTTGGGTGTGGGGTTTTAGCCTTGAGGCTGTTTGGGTTTGTTTGGGTTTGTTTTTTGGTACGGATGGAACGGTATTTCAGTTTGTTTTTTCAAGGGGATCTCTTTCAGGGGATCGGCATCGCGATCCCGGTCAGCACCCGCTGGAAGTACGCCACGAGCGGTTTCCCGATATCCTCGGTGAACCCGACGCCCGGCTCGAAGATCTGGATCGCGAAGATCCAGAAGACCACGCCGACGGAAAGCATGAGGACATACTCCAGCATCATGGAGCCGTCCGATTCCGCAAGGATGTTCCGCAGGCGCCGCATCGTCACTTCTCCGCCGGGACCTGGTCGGCCCACGGCTGTTTCAGGAGCGCATCGCCGGGGATGCCGGTCCTGATGATCTTCTTCTCGTTTTCGATGCGCTGTTCGGGCGTCGTGTCCAGGCTCTGTTCGTTCAGCTTGGAGACTTTTGCGCGGAGCGCCTTCAGGGAAGCGCTCACGTCCTTCGCGAGTTCGTCCGCCTTGAACAGCGTCCAGTTGTCCGGCACCAGGCAGTGCGCCACGCCGCCGGCGATGATGCCGTCGCGGGTGTCGTCGCTTTCCTGATACTCGTTGTACATCTTTTCGATCAGCTCGTTGCGCTGGTTCAGGATGTCCTTGGCGCGCTTCAGGTACTTGGTGAGGGTGTTTTTCGAGTCGTTTTCCGCGAGCATGCGCTGCATGGCGTGGTAGTACGACGACTGCTTCATCGGCTCGCAGAACGACACGAAGATCTCGATGTTGCTGAAGAGGTCCTTGGCTACGAACAGGGTCGGCTTGAAGCGTTCCTCGAAGATCGTGGTGTCGAAGTCGCCGCCGATGGAACGCAGATATTCCCAGAAGGCGTAGACGCCGAGGATCTGGTCGTATTTGCTGCGTGCGGTCTTTTCCGAGTAGGACGGCTGCGGCTTTTCGATGCAGTCGCATGCCAGGACTTTTTCCCAGACATCGTCGTCGAACACGGTTTCGAGCAGATCCGAATCCATGCCGGGCGCGATGTTATTGTCCTTGAAGATGGTCTGGAAATTCTTCATCTGCATGGACATGAGCTTCAGGCGCTGGTTGTCCTGCTCCATTTCCAGGCGGCAGACGGACAGGTTCGGGGAGAGGATGCATGCCTCGTTGGACGGCAGATGCAGGTCTTCCTTGAACTTTGCGAACTCGAACTGCGCGAGCTGGAGATAATTCTCGTCGAGGATGAGGCGGCTGTCGCGGAGTTCGCCGAGGACCGCCAGAAGCTTCTTGCACATGATGTCCGTGCTGGCGGAAGACGCCTGCCCGTTTTTCTTGCGCTGTCCCGTGCGTTCGACCGACTTGTCGCGCAGTTTTGTCAGCTCGGCGATGGTCTGGTCGAGCTTCGCCGCGGCGACGCAGTTGCCCATGATGGTCTGGATCTCGTTGTGTTCTTCGATCTGTTTTTCCATTTCGTTGACCAGGTCCAGGGCATCGGCCTGCATGGCGGTCTGGTAGGGCTGCGGGTTCTTCCTGCACGCTTCCAGCGATTCCTTCAGCTTGGACTGCGCGTTCTTCAGCGCCGTGATGCTCTCCTCCGACTGCGTCATGAGGTCGTCGGCGGCGAGCAGGTTGGAGAGCAGTTCCTGCGTCTCCTGCGCCTTCTTCATTTCCACGGAGGCGTTGGAGACGTTCCACTGCCAGCGTTCGCGGTCGGCCGACGTGATCTTGCTGAACAAGTCGTTGGCATCGTAGAAATCGCCCAGGCCGGGCTGTCCGGACAGGATCGTCTGGATCTTGTTCCAGGTCTCATACGTCTCCTTCCAGACATCGAGCTTGCGGGAGAGGTCGAGACGCTGCGAGGCGTCGGAATCCGCGCCGCGCGCGGTCGTGGCGGTGACGAGCACTTCCTTCGCCTTCTCGAATTCGCCTCTGGCGGCGAGTTTTTCCGCCGACAGGCGGATGCTCTTGGCGGAGGGCGAGATGGTCTGGAACGCGAAATAGCCGCCCAGCACGATGGCGAGGGTGGCCGCGACGATCCCGATCTTCAGGAAGAGATGCGAGCGGATGTGGACGACGGTCTTGTCCCAGAACCGGAATTCGAGGTAGGCGATGGAGATGATGTCGCCGTCCTTCAGCATGCGTCCGGTCTCGGCATTTTCCTCCGTCAGCGGGGTCCCGTTGATCTTCGTCCCGTTCCGGCTGCCCATGTCCTTGATCCAGCACGTGTCGTCGGAATGGTTTTCCAGCGTGGCGTGGAGCTTGGAGACCAGGCTGTCGTTCAGGACGATGTCGCAGTCGCTGGCCGCGCCCATCTTGGTGCAGGATTTTGTCAGCAGATAGAGCTTGCCGCGGTCCTGGCCCGTCAGCTGTTCCAGCTTGTGGTACTGCTCCGTCTGCTTCTTTTTGCCCGTTTCGACGGGCTTTTCGATGTAGAGCTTGCAGTCGCCGATGCTGTAGACGTCGCCGGGAGTCAGGCGACGTTCCTGGATCTTGCTCCCCATGTAGTAGATGCCGTTGCGGCTCTTCAGGTCCTGGATGAAGCATTTCTTCCCCTTGAGGAAGATCTTCGCGTGGACGCCGCTGGCGCTGCGGTCATCCTTCGGGATCCGCCAGGTGCACTGTTCGCTGCGGCCGATGGTGATCTCGCCGTTCAGCTCGCCGGAGGTGGTCTCGCGGACGACGGATCCGTTGAATTCAAGACGGATGATCAGGGATGATTTTTTCATGGGGATCATTTCCAATCTTTGCGCTTGACGAGGTCATAGCGGTAATCGGAATACTGGAATTCCGAGGAGAAGACGGATTCGCCCATCGCCTGGATCGAGTTCATCGTGCCCTTGTCGTTGCTCTGGAACGCATACTGCCAGGCGAGCCGCTGCGTATTGAACCAGGTCGTCTGCTGGCGGCGCAGCTTGACCAGAAGGCTCTTCGCCTCGGTGATCTGTTCCTGGTCCGGCTTTTCCGCCTTCGCGGACTTGATCAGGGCGCTGCGGAGGAGGTAGTAGATCCTGCCCCAGTAGACCGGGGCTTCCCGCTGCATGAAGCTGGAGGCTTCCCGCAGGTCGGTCGCCACGGTGGTGTCCTTGCGGTAGGAGGACGCGCCTTCCCAGTGTTCCTCCGTCACCTTGGGAGCGTAGATGATCATGTTGGTGAGCTGCTGGTGCATGAACGGGGTCGCGCGCCACTGGTCGGCGAGCGGCACTTCGATCATGACGGAATGCACGTAGGCCTCGTTGCGGACGAAAAGCGCATATCCCCAGAAGTCGTCGTTTTCGACGCGTCTGGTGTAGGAAATGATGCTGAGCGGGACGCCGGCGCCTCTGGATTTGTTCAGGAATAATGTGGTCCGGTCGCCGCCGAAGCTCATGGTCGGCTCTTTTTCCCGCATCATTTCCATCCAGTTGTCGAATGCCTGGGGATGGTCCTGTTCGAGCGTCGCAGGATCCTTGACGCCGGTCGCCAGAATGTGCATGGGGACGTCCAGCCGCTTGCCGATCTTCGTATGGATTTCGGCGTTGTAGTCGTCGCCCGTGACGGTGACGCCGGGGACGCCGGGAAACGCCAGGGCGAGATACGGCGCGATCTGGCGGAAGTCGTTGAGGTATTCCCCGCTGGAATTGGTCGGCCAGGTGACGAATTCCTCCGTGGACGGCCTGAGGTAGAAGTACAGGAACACGGAAATGACGAAGAACAGGAACAGCGGGAGCGCCAGCATGATGATCTTCTTGCGGCGTTTGACCCGGAACGCGTTCTTGATGTTCTCCATTTCGTCGTCGGAAGCGACGCGCGTCTGGAACGCGATCGTCTCGGTCGCTCCGCCGCCGCCCGACATGGTCATCTCGCCTGCCGCGACCGTCGCGTTGTCGTCGCCGATGATCGTCCGCTCGTAGATCTCCTCCGGCGGAACGGGTTTCGGAGCCTGTCTCGGCGGGGTCGTTTTCTGTTCGGGAGCGGCGGGCGCCGGCGCGGTCGCCTCCTGCGGAATGACGGTCTTGTCCGCGTCGTCCGGGATGCAGGTCGCCATGTCGTCGTCGCCTCCGTCACTTGCTCCGGCGTGCTCGATGACGAACACCGTGGTCTCGCCCATCTGGATGACGCTGCCGGGGGAAACGTCCAGCATGTCGCCCATGGAAACGTCGTTTCCGTCGAGCTTCGTGATCCGGGAGCTGAGGACCTCCACGGTGATCAGGGCGCCGCGGAGCCTGATGATAATATGCTTTCCCGAGACGTCGGGCGCGGACACGCGGATGGTGTTCGAGTGGGACCGCCCGATGGAGACGGCCTGACCGGGGGAAAGCGGATAGACGGTGCCCTGGTTTTCCCCGGCTGTAAATTTGATTTGATACTGTGTCATTGCATGACTCCTCCAAGTCCACTGCCGAATACACGGATCAGGACAGGTACGCCGATGATCAGGAACATCGCGGGCATGATGAACACCGCGATGGGGAATATCATTGCGGAAACGGCCTTCGCGGCCTTGCGCTCCGCCGCGTTGAAGCGGACGCGGCGCATTTCCTCGGCCTGGATCTTCATGGTCTCGACGATGGACGCGCCGACCTCCATGCCGTGGATCACCGCGGAGGTGAACGCCCCGAACGCGTCGTGCTGCACGCGTTTGGTCATGTCCTCCAGCGCCTCGATCCTCGTTTTGCCGAGTTCCAGCTGACGGAGCAGGATGCCGAATTCCAGCGCGAGCGGATTGTCCTCCTTTTCCGTCGAAACGTAGTAGCGGATCGCGGCGGTGAAGTCAATGCCGGACCGCATCGCCGAGCCGATCAGGTCGATGGCGAAGGGCAGGGACTTCATGATCTGCCCCTGCCTCATATCCGCCGCGTTGTAGATCACCGTGGACGGCATCACGAACCCGATGAACCCGCCTATGATGAAGACCAGGAGCAGGACGAACCCGTTCATCGTGATCATCATGCAGATCAGGGTCCCGAGGACCGACGCGATCAGGCACGAGAGGATCTCCGCGGCGAAAATGATGTTGGTGTCCATCTTGATGTTCGCCACGACCAGTGCGTCCTGGAGCTTCTTTCTGCGTTTCGGCTGCATCTCCTCGGCGAAGTCGCCGACGGACTCCGTGAAGCAGGAGAAAAGCCACCAGGTCGTCCGGTAGAACGGCGGGATGTTGCAGAGCTTGAAGTCGAACGTCCGCTTTGCCGGCATGTCGATGAAAAACGACAGGAACAAATACGGAATGAATACGACCGCAAAGACGACCAGATACAGTAAAATATGATTTTCGCCCATGATCACACCTCGATCGTGATGATTTTTTTCAGGATCCAGTACCCCATGAGCACCATGGACGTCGCCACGCCGACGGCGATCCAGCCCCAGCCGGTCGTGACCAGCGGCTTCATCAGTTCCGGGTCGATGAAGTACAGCAGGATGAACGCCGCCAGAGGCGCCAGGGAGATCGTGAGCGCTTCGAAACGGCCCTGCGAGGTCATGTTCTTCAGGCGCTCCTGGAATTCCGTGCGGGCCCGGATCGTCGTGACCATTTCCTCGAGCACTTCCACGAGGCTGCCGCCGGACTTGGTCGTGAGCGTGATGGTGGTGACCAGAAGATGCAGGTCTTCGCACGGCATCCGGTGGTACATGCGTTCAAACGCTTCCGGCAGATCGACGCCGAGGCGGTATTCGCGGAGCAGGGTCGCCAGCTCCTCCTGCATCGGGCCGCCGATGCGCTTGGAGACGGATTCGATGGACTGTCCGAGCGCCAGGCCGGAACGCATGCCGTTGGACAGGCCCATGGTGAAGTCCAGAATCTTGCTCTCGAACGCCAGCTTCCGGTTTATCATCTTCCTGAGGAAGTACCAGTAGAACGCGTGGTAGGCGAGGATCCCGAAACCGGTCGCCACCGGGATCGCGATCTTCATCTGCTCCACGCCGAACGCCAGCTGCAGAATGAACATGATGCAGCCGGTGAGCAGCGCGGCGAAGATCCGGCCCGTGAGGAGTTTTTCGGGCGTGATGTAGCGGCGGAGCGCTTCGTATTTCTGGTTGGAGTTGAGCTCCAGTTTTTCCTGGAGATACTTTGTGATCATCCGGATCAGGATGTAGCAGAACAGTCCCGTCGCGGAGAAGATCAGGATGTAGTTGAATATCATAGGCCGCCTCAAACTTTCGGAACGAACACGGACATGTCGAGGTTCAGGCGTCCGCTTCTCCGCATGTCGTCGATGAACTGCGGGATATTGCCGGTCGCCGTATGGTATCCCTGGACGCGCCCCTTGGCGTCAAGTCCGGTCTGTTCGTAGGTGAAGATGTCCTGCATGAGGATCTGGTTGCCCTCGCGGCCCGTGACTTCGGTGATCTTGACGATCTTTCTGGAGCCGTCGACCAGGCGGGTCTGCTGGACGATCAGGTCCAGCGCCGACGCGATCTGTTCGCGGATGGCGGACGACGGCAGCTCGAAGCCGGCCATCATCACCATGTTTTCCAGACGGGTGAGCGCGTCGCGCGGGTTGTTCGCGTGCGCGGTGGTCAGGGAGCCGTCATGGCCGGTGTTCATAGCCTGAAGCATGTCCAGCGCCTCCGCGCCGCGAACCTCGCCGACTATTATGCGCTCCGGTCTCATCCTCAGCGACGCCCTGATGAGATCCCGGACTGTGACGGTCCCCGCGCCGGATGTGTTGGCGTTTCGCGTCTCGAGGCTGACGAGGTTCTCGATGTTCCTTATCTGCAGTTCTGCCGAGTCCTCGATGGTTATGACCCTCTCGGTCGGGGGGATGAAGTCCGACAGGGCGTTGAGGAAGGTCGTTTTCCCGCTTCCGGTCCCTCCGCTGATGAAGATGTTGTATTTTGCGACGACGAGGCTCCTCAGCGCCTCAGCGGCCTTGTCCGTCAGCGAGCCCAGCGACACCAGTCTCTCCATAGTCATGGGATCGCGGGAGAAGCGCCTGACGGTCATTACCGGGCCGCACAGCGAGACCGGAGGCAGAACGACGTTCACCCTGGACCCGTCCGGCAGCCTTGTGTCTACTATGGGATTTGCCCTGTTAACCTCTCTTCCGGCCGTGCCGACGATGCGCTGGATTATGTTCTCCAGCATCTCGGCCGACTCGAAACGCAGCGGGGTCCTGAACAGCCTGCCGCCCTTCTCTACGAAAATGCAGTCGGGGCCGTTGATCATGATCTCGGTCACCGAGTCGTCGGCCAGGATCCCGTCGAGGATGCCGTAGCCCCTCATGGAGCTGAATACTCCCCTGGCGGCCGATATACGCTCCGACATGGGGAGCGTTCCCAGCCGCTCGGCGACGACGCTCTCGATGACGTCCCTGAGTTCGTCGTCGCTCATCCCGGCGACCGGGAAGCCGTCCCTTACGGAGGCCGTAAGGGCTTCGAGATCGAAGGCCGGGCCGCTCACAGAAGCTCCTCCGGCGGAATGAACGACCTGGCGATCTCTCTTGTCACTCCGGCGCGGCTCATGCCCTCGATCAGGGGTACGGCGAAGCCTCTTGCGCCGCCGGCCGCAGGATGAGGAATCTCGCCCGCCGGATGGAGTGCATCAGTCGGCGGATGGAGTACGTCTCCCGCCGGATGGAGTGCACCGGCCCGCGGAGAAAGCACGTCTCCCGGCCGGACGAGATTGCGGACGATACAGAGGCTCCCTGCGCCATCCGAGGCCTTCATCAGAGCCCCGGTCCCGGACAGGGTCTTTTCCATTCTGTCGGGGCCCCCCGCCGACACAGCGAACAGCCTGTCCGCCAGGTCGGCAAGGCCAAGCTTCCACGGCTCGAACCCGAACGGCACGTCGGCCACGACAAGGCCGTACGGACCCGATGCCGAGACCGCCTTCACTATAGCGGCCATGTCCTCCCTTCGAAGCTCCGAAACGTCGAAGGGGCCTTCCGGAGGCCTTACGGCGGCGGTGCCTCCCTGAGTTTTTCCGGTGCATATACCTGCTCTGGATGCCAGGTCCCCGCGGCCGGTCCTGAGCGCGAATATCAGATCGCTCATGCCGCGCCCGCTTCCCTCCGGGTATCCGGAGCGGTCGAAGCTCAGAAGCACCGCAGGCCGGCCCGCGTAGCACGACGACGCGGCATATGCCTCGGCCAGCGTGGAGTTGCCGGCGCCTCCGCACGGCGACATGAACACCGCAAGCTTCGGCCGCTCTCCGCCTCCGGGCTCCGGGGCGGTTCCTGCCCCGCCTCCGGCGCACATTTCGAACAGCCTGGCGACGAGCTCTCCCGTGCCGGCAAACCTGCTCACCGAAGGCAGGCCTTCCGGCGTACCGGCTCCGCTGCCGTCTATCACGCAGACCCTGCCGGGGAGCGACGCCATGTCGCCCGGATAGCCCTCAGGGACCAGCGTGAC
>JAEEGJ010009285.1_pt1 | contig 26450 bp, 17 predicted proteins | sample 8958761 | NCBI WGS metagenome assembly JAEEGJ01 (sample SAMN16246546, study PRJNA631951) | gut metagenome | biome: gut microbiome; feature: rumen; material: RS-attached | host: Bos | place: Iran: Karaj | collected 2018-10 | reverse complement strand
CGAGGGGAGGAGGGGTGGAGGGGGACGAATTTTTTTACAAAAATGAAGAATAAATTTGCCAGTTTGAATTTTATTCGTATTTTTGCAAACTCAATAGGAGTGTAGAAATGTGCCGGAATGACGATATGAAAGTGAGGTTTGGAGGCTTGAAATCAGGCAGATACAAGTATGATTTCAAGCTCGACAATACCTTCTTTGAAGAGTGCGAAAACGATGAAATGAGGGGTGGAAATGTCGATTTTGAGGTCGAAATGGAGCGTGAGGAGCGGGTGCTGATGTTCGATTTCCGGATGAAAGGCGAGGTGGTGACATGGTGCGACAGATGCCTTGGCGAGATGAAGGTTCCGGTGGAGGGTGAGGAAAGGCTGTGTGTGCGGTTCAGCGACACCGAAGTGAGTGAGGAAGAGGATGTTGTGGTGTTGCCCGAGAAAGCGACGGAGATAGACCTTTCGCAGTGGCTGTATGAGTATGTGGCGGTGAGGATGCCGATGCAACATGTACACTCCGAAGGAGAATGCGACCCCGCAACGGTGCAGTACATCACGAGCGAAGAGGAGCTGGAAGCGAAGAGGCAGGAGGAGACCGACCCGCGTTGGGAAGCACTTAAGGATTTGAAATAAACAAATAAAAAAAGTAATAATATGCCACATCCAAAACACAGATTCTCGCAGACCAGAACGGCCAAGAGAAGAACGCACGATGCGTTGGAGACAGCCCAGCTGACTACTTGCAGCAACTGCGGCGCACAAGTAATGTATCATCATGTATGCCCCGAGTGCGGCTACTATCGCGGCAAGCTCGCCATCGAAAAAGGCGCCGAGGAATAGCCGAGGTGCGATGATGCAAAACGGAAAAAGGCCCTCCCGATGATGTCGGGAGGGCCTTTTGCTTTTTTCACATTTTGAATGCTTTTTGCCGCCAATTCGGAAAAAAGTTGTATTTTTGCATCCGCTTTTTCGAGACATGGAGTTTCTGATAGGCATATTGTGCGGCATCGTGCTGTCGCTGCTGTTCAGTTTCGGTCCCGCGTTTTTCGGGCTGATACAGAACAGTGTACAGCATGGCTTCCGGCGCGCCTCGTGGTTCGCCGTGGGGGTCAGTTTGAGTGATGTGATTGTGGTGTTCCTGATGCTCACGGTGCTGAAAAACGTGGACATGGAGGCTGCCATCCACAATATCTATGTGGCTTCCATCGGCGGCGGCGGCATTATCCTGATGGGACTCTACACCTTCAGGAAGAAGATGAAGACCAGCCGCGACCAGCGCGGCCGGCTGCGCTTCAGCAACGGTGAGGATGTGCACACCTGGCAGATGATGCTGCACGGCCTGCTGCTCAACATATTCAATCCGTTCATCTGGATCTACTGGATATCAGTCATCACGCTGCTGTCGGGCGAGATGGAGCTTGGCCCGGCCGACCGCTATATCTTCTTCGCGGGACTGCTGATTGCTACGCTGGGGTGCGACTTGCTGAAGTGCCGTCTGGCCTCGCTGCTGCAGGCGTGGTTCACGGCGCGCATCATGAACACCTTCAACCGGGTGGTGGGTGTCGTGCTGATGGTCTTCGGCGTCTATCTGATTGTGGCCATGGTGCTCTACCAGACCAATCCGAAGATCAGGGAGAAGGAGCACGAGGCCACGCCGCAGAGCACCAAGATTATACAAGGGCTGCACAACCGTGTGGCGAAGGATTCGAGTCGCCTGGCCAAGGATACGGCCGTCGGCAGCGATACGATCTACTTCAAGTAAAGGATTTTACGCACGCTTCCTCCTGCCGTGGCGACATAGAGTCCGGGGGCGGGGAGGGGAAGGAATGTGCTGCCATTGGCGGCGGTGGCGGTCGCAATGCGGCGGCCCATGGCGTCGCATACGGTCAGCAGTGTGCCGGCGGGGGCGTCGATGCGGATGCCGCCCGGCACCAGGGTGACGGCGGGCGCAGCGGCGTCAGTGCCGGCGATGCCTTCGCCGGGGGTGCCGCAGGTGTCCACCAGGTTGAGGCTGCCCCAGTTGGACGCGGAGCGGTAGGTGACGAGGGTGCGGCAGGGCACAAGGACGGCGAGGCTGTCGGAGGTGTTCTGGAAGGCGTCTGCGGCCAGCGCCGGCGGGGTGGTGGCGGCAATGCGGACGGTGTCGAGCAGCGTGCAGTCCTTGAAGGCGAGCTCGCCGATGAAGCGCAGCGAGGCGGGCAGCGAGACCTGGGAGATGTGGCAGTAGTCAAGGGCGTCGTTGGCAATGCCCTCGATGCTGTCGGCAACGACGAGGTGTCCCTCCATGGCGCTGCGGGAGGCAATCAGGTAGCGGCCGGCGTAGAGCACGGTTCCGTCGCTCCAGTTGTCCTGGTTGTTGATATAGGCGGTGTTGCCGAGGATGCCGACCGCTATCGAGGTGAGCGAGGCGGGCAGCACGATGGTGTCGAGCGAGGTGCACGATGAGAAGGCCATCATGCCAATGCGCTGGACGCCCTCGGAGAGGAATGCCGAGGTCAGGCTTCCGTCGCCGGCGAAGGCGCGCATGCCGATGACCGTGATGCTGCCGGGGACGGTGACGGAGGTGAGCTGCGGGCAGTTGGACAGGCCGGAGGCCGCGATTTCGGTCACGGAATATCCATTCGCGGTGGACGGGATGGTGAGCCGGCCGGCGGGTTTGGTGTCGCCGGACACCAGCTTGACGGTTGTGGATGAGGTGATTTGATAGTAGAGCGTCTGCCCCGTAGGAGCTACGGCACTAAAATCAAAAGCCCTCGCCACCATAACGGTCGCGAGGGCTATCATTATGCAAATACCATGTTTCATTGCAGCGTGGGATTGTGCTTATTCGCGGGAGGCCAGGAGCAGCTCCATCATCTTGATGGCGCTCTCGCTGATGACGGTACCGGGGCCGAAGACGGCGGCGACGCCGGCCTTGAAGAGGAAGTCGTAGTCCTGCGGCGGGATGACACCGCCGGCGACGACCATGATGTCCTCACGGCCAAGCTTCTTGAGCTCTTCGATGACCTGCGGCAGCAGTGTCTTGTGGCCTGCGGCCAGCGAGCTGGCACCGAGGATGTGCACGTCGTTCTCCACGGCCTGTTTGGCAGCCTCGGCGGGAGTCTGGAACAGCGGACCCATGTCGACATCGAAACCGAGGTCGGCATAGCCGGTGGCGACGACCTTGGCGCCGCGGTCGTGACCGTCCTGACCCATCTTGGCAATCATGATACGGGGGCGACGGCCCTCGAGTTTGGCGAACTTGTCGGTGAGAGCCTGTGCTTTCTTGAAGCTCTCGCTATCTTTGGTCTGACTGCTGTACACGTTGCTGATAAGATTGATTTTGGCTTTGTAACGGCCGAAGACTTTCTCCAGGGCATAGCTGATTTCGCCCAGCGAGGCGCGCTTGCGGGCGGCGTCGATGCTGAGGTCGAGCAGGTTGCCTTCGCCGGTCTCGGCGCAGCGCGTCAGGGCGTTGAGGGCGGCCTCGACGGCGGCGTTGTCGCGCTCGGCGCGCAGCTTGGCCAGACGCTCGATCTGGGCCTTGCGCACGGCGGTGTTGTCGACTTCGAGGGTCTCGATGGGGTCTTCGTGGTCGAGGCGGTATTTGTTGATGCCCACGATGGTGTCGACGTTGGAGTCGATGCGGCTCTGCTTGCGGGCCGAGGCTTCCTCGATGCGCATCTTGGGCACGCCGCTCTCGATGGCTTTGGCCATGCCGCCCAGCTTCTCCACTTCCTGGATGTGGGCCCAGGCGCGATGGGCGAGTTCATGGGTGAGGGTCTCGACATAGTAGCTGCCGGCCCACGGGTCGACGACACGGCAGATGTTGGTCTCCTCCTGGAGGTAGATCTGTGTGTTACGGGCGATACGGGCGCTGAAGTCGGTGGGCAGTGCGATGGCTTCGTCGAGGGCGTTGGTGTGCAACGACTGGGTGTGGCCCAGGGCGGCGCCCATGGCCTCGATGCAGGTGCGGGCAACGTTGTTGAAGGGGTCTTGCTCGGTGAGGCTCCAGCCGGAGGTCTGGCTGTGGGTACGCAGGGCAAGGCTCTTGGGGTTCTTAGGATTGAACTGGCTCACTATCTTGGCCCACAGCATACGAGCGGCGCGCATCTTGGCGATTTCCATGAAGTGGTTCATGCCCACGCCCCAGAAGAAGCTCAGACGGGGAGCGAAATCGTCGACACTCATACCAGCATTGATACCAGCACGCAGATATTCCAGACCATCGGCGAGGGTGTAGGCCAACTCGATATCGGCAGTGGCACCAGCCTCCTGCATGTGATAGCCGGAGATAGAGATGCTGTTGAACTTGGGCATGTGCTTGGAGGTGTACTCGAAGATGTCGGCGATAATCTTCATTGAGGGCAGCGGGGGATAGATATAGGTGTTACGCACCATGAACTCCTTGAGGATGTCGTTCTGGATGGTGCCCTGCAGCTGCTCTTGAGGCACACCCTGCTCTTCGGCGGCGATGATGTAGAACGCCAGAATGGGCAACACAGCTCCGTTCATGGTCATGGAGACGGACATCTTGCCAAGGTCGATCTGGTCGAAGAGAATCTTCATGTCCAGGATGCTGTCGACAGCCACACCTGCTTTGCCCACGTCGCCAACCACACGCTCGTGGTCGCTATCATAACCACGGTGAGTGGCAAGGTCGAAAGCACAACTTAAGCCTTTCTGACCGGCTGCGATATTGCGGCGGTAGAAGGCGTTGGACTCTTCGGCGGTAGAGAAACCGGCATACTGACGGATGGTCCACGGGCGCATCACGTACATGGTGCTATAGGGGCCGCGTAGGAAGGGAGCAATGCCAGCGGCATAATTCAGATGTTCCATCCCGTCGAGGTCTTTCAGACCATAGACCGGCTTCACATCAATCTGTTCAGGTGTTCTCCAGTTCTTCTGAATGTCGTTTTCTTTTTCCCATTGGGCGAAGGATTCTTTGTTTTCCTTCGACGAACGGAAGTCCACTTTTGAAAAATCTGGTCTCATTATCAATCTTTTAAATTATTATTTACATAACTCTATGAAATGCAAATATAGTTATTTTTTTTAATATAATCACCTTTTGCCCCCACTTTTTTCAATTGCAGGAGAATTAAGGGTTGGAAATAGGGCTGCCGAAGACGAGCGGCAGACATAGTTTGACACCGCATAGACCCTTGCCACCAAAAGCAAAAACGGGTGAACCCATAGCTCGTGACATCAAGGGCAAGAAGGTGGGGACTATCAGTGCACGTGAGTGTTACTAAAAAATGATATCTTTTTTCCAACTATATAAAAAAATCATTGTATATTTGCAGAATAATTTGGGATTAGAATACTTACATGAGTATCGGTGACATATTACTGATAATTATTAAATTTGCAGGTGCCGTAGTGGTGTTCATCTACGGTATGAAACTGATGAGCGAGGGGCTCCAGAAGTTTGCCGGCAACAAAATGAGAAGCATTATGGGGCAGATGACCAACAGCCCCCTGAGAGGCATCATTACCGGCGCTGGGGTGACTGCAGCCATTCAGTCGTCGACCGCCACCACTGTCATGGTGGTGAGTTTTGTCAACTCGGGGCTGTTGACGCTGGCCGGTGCCATCGCCGTCATAATGGGAGCTAATATCGGTACCACTATTACCTCATGGATTATTCTGCTGGGTTTGGAGTGCAGTGCCGAGAAGTTTTTGCTGCCACTTATAGTATTTGCCATCGCCCTACCGCTCATATTGTTCAAAGGCGACAAGATAAAGTCTATCAGCGAATTTATTATTGGTTTCGGTATCTTGATGGTGGGGCTTCAGTTTCTACAGGATGTGATGCCGGCCCTCTGCCAAAGCCACACCGTACTTGAGACCTTACACATGTGGTCGAGCTGGGGCTTGTGGTCAATCCTGTTGTTCATTGCCATTGGAGTTATCCTCACGGTGCTGATACAGGCCTCGTCGGCAGTAATGGCCATCACCCTCATTATGACAGCCAACGGCTGGATAGGATTCGACATCGCCGTTGCCATCATCATGGGTCAGAATATCGGCACCACCCTCACAGCCAATATAGCCGCCAGAGTGGGTAACACCGCCGGCAAGAAGGCCGCTCGGGCGCACTTTGTCTTCAATATGGTTGGTACCTTGCTGACGCTTGTTGTACTCTATCCCGAGTTGAACCTGATTGCCTACCTCACCCAGTGGGTATCGGGTCAAGCAACCTGTTTCGACTACCATTCCTTAACTATGGCCACCATCCCCTTGGCGATCACCATATTTCACACTTTCTTCAACGTCATCAACACTATCATCCTTACGTTCTTCATACCACAATTTATCAAGGTGGTGGATTGGATGGTGCCCGCCTCTAACGAGGAGAACGAGGACGAATTCAGGCTGCGCTTTATCAGTGGAGGCTTCACCGATATCGCCGAGCTTAATATCCAGGCTGCCCAAAAAGAGATAGAGAGCTTCTCCAACCACATCCTGCGCATGTTCTCATTTCTTCCCTCGCTACGCACCGCCAAGGACGACGAGGAGTTCAACAAGACCCTAGACCGCATAGAGCGTTATGAAGGGATTGCCGACCGCATGGAGATGGAAATATCCCAGTTCCTCACAAAGACGGCTGCCGGCGACCTCTCGCAAGAAGGTTCGCGCCGAATATCCTCAATGTTGCGCATAGTAGACAATCTTGAGAGCATCGGCGACACCATCTACCAAATAGCTATGACACGCAAGAACAAACGCGAGACCGCCGTGCATTTCGACCAAGGGCTCAACGACAATCTTAGCCACATGACCGACTTGGTGCAGAACGCTCTCGGTGTGATGAATAGCAACCTAAACAGCGAATACAGCCATATAGACCTCAATGCTGCTTACGAAGCCGAACACGCCATCAACCAATACCGCGACACCTTGCGCTCGCGACACCTCGATGCCCTGAAACTAGGCGTGTACAACTTCGGCGTAGGGAATGCTTACAGCAGTTTCTATGCCCTTTATGAGAAGTTGGGGGACTATATAATCAATGTTTCAGAAGCCATCGACAATAGTATCAAAGCCGCCGAAACCCTCGGCGACGCATCACCCACCAAAGAATAAAAACAAATACCTATGGATACCCTGAAATACAACCTCCGCGGAGTTTCCGCCTCTAAAGAAGACGTACACAACGCCATCAAGAACATCGACAAGGGCCTTTTCCCAAAGGCTTTCTGCAAGATTATCCCCGACATCCTCGGGGGCGATGCCGACTACTGCAACATCATGCATGCCGACGGAGCCGGCACTAAGTCGTCGCTGGCCTACCTCTATTGGAAGGAGACTGGCGACCTAAGCGTATGGAAAGGCATAGCTATTGACGCAGTCGTGATGAACCTCGACGACCTGCTCTGTGTCGGAGCCGTCGACAACATACTGCTCTCTTCCACCATCGGACGTAACAAGAATTTGGTTCCTGGAGAGGTAATCAGTGCCATCATCAACGGCACTGAGGAGTTTTTGCAACAGATGCGCGACCTAGGTATAGGTATCTACCTCACAGGCGGCGAGACAGCCGATGTGGGTGACCTAGTACGCACAGTCATTGTCGACTCCACCGTCACAGCCCGCATGCGACGCGCCGATGTAATAGACAACGCCCATATCCATGCCGGCAACGTCATCGTGGGCTTGGCCTCTTACGGCCAGGCAACGTATGAAACAGATTACAATGGTGGTATGGGCAGCAACGGACTCACCTCTGCCCGCCACGATGTATTCTCCAAGTACTATGCCGAGCACTACCCCATGAGCTACGACCATAACCTCCCATCAGAGGTGGTCTACTGCGGAAGCCGCCGTCTCACCGATGCTACCGGGGTACCCCAAGTAGATGCCGGAAAGATGGTCCTTTCGCCCACACGCACTTATGCCCCTGTCGTTCGACGCATTCTTGACCAGTATCGTCCAGCCATCAGTGGCATGATTCATTGCAGCGGTGGTGCACAGACAAAGGTGCTGCACTTTATCGACAATTTGCATGTGGTGAAGGACAACCTTTTCCCCATCCCACCCCTTTTCCGTATGATACACGACGAGAGTGGCACGGATTGGAAAGAGATGTACAAAGTGTTCAACATGGGCCACCGTATGGAGATTTACACCGATGATACCACCGCACAGGGAATTATAGACATTGCCAAAGGATTCAACATCGACGCCCAAATCATAGGCCATGTGGAAGATCACCCCACCGCCCAGGTGACTGTTACGACAGAGAACGGCACATTTGTTTACAACAACTAAAACCCATAGCACCATGGCAACTATTTTTTCAAAAATCGTAGCTGGAGAAATTCCATGCTATAAAGTGGCAGAAACAGAGAATTGTTTTGCCTTCCTAGACATCAATCCTGTAGTACGTGGTCACGTGCTCTGCATCCCCAAAAAAGAGGTCGACTACATTTTCGACCTTGAGGATCCACTCTACAACGAACTGCTCGCCTTTGCCCACCGCGTGGCGAAAGGGATCAAAGAGGTATGCCCATGCCGCAAGGTGGGTATGGCTGTTTTAGGCCTCGAAGTACCCCACGCCCACGTACATCTTATCCCCATGCAGAACGAAGGCGACATGAACTTCCACCACCATGTAAAACTCACCGACGAGGAGTTTAAAGCTTTGGCCGAGCAACTGGCTAAGGCTTTTCACTAGTCTTAAAGGCATCTATAATCTGACGGCTCCACCAGTTAATACTGATGGAGCTGTCTTGTGTAAAATGTCCAATGAAAGTGATACCTGTTTGTTCTCAGTAATGGAAAGGGAAACTACTCGATAGTCAGTTTTAACCCAAATCAGCCATTAAACCCAAATCGGTCATTCGGCCGACTTAAGATACAGAGAAAATGAGATGCCAACAGGAGAAGGGTATCAAAGAGAAGGGAGCATGTTCCAGCCAGTATAATAGAAAAGAAGTGTCCAGCCCAAGAAACGAAGGAATTTGCCTAATAGCATAAATATTCCACAACGGACGGGTGAGATACGATAAAAACCAAGTGCAATGGCGAAGAGATCTCCAACAAAAGGAAGCCAAGTAAGCAGTGCCAACCAGACACCCCATCGTTCAACCCTGTCATGCTGTTTCTCTAGTTTGGTAGGAGACACATGAAACCAACGCTCTATCCATTCCCACTTACCTAACCACCCTATGGCAAAAGAGGTAAGGCCACCAAGCCAATTACCCAAAGTGCCAGCCAAGAGGCAAGCCACGGGAGGACAACCAGCAAGCAAGACACCAGCATAGAGCGCATCGGAAGAAAAGGGGACTACCGTGGCTGCAAGAAAAGACCCTAGAAAAAGGCCAAATACACCATAGGCTTGTAGAAAATCGAGCATAGGAAGTATATAATAGAATCGGGCGATGGGCCATGGCCCGTCGCCCGACTGAAAGAATACAACATAATACTAGCGTTCGACCGAAAGAATCTCGAACTGCATGGTGCCAGCCGGCACAACCACATCAACCTGATCACCCGCACGCTTACCTAAGAAAGCCTTAGCAAAAGGCGAAGTGACAGATATTTTGGCTTGTTTGAGGTTAGCCTCACTCTCGGGTACGATGGTGTATTCTTGTTTTGCGTTGTTTTTAATGTTACGAATAGTAATTTTAGACAGGAGAAGCACCTTAGAGGTATCAATTTTCGACTCGTCGAGCAGACGAGCATTTGCAACCAACTCTTGTAATTTGGAGATACGAGCCTCCAGATGGCCTTGAGCCTCTTTGGCAGCATCGTATTCGGCATTCTCGGAAAGGTCGCCCTTATCGCGCGCCTCAGCAATAGCTGCGGCCGCAGCAGGCCTGTCGAAGGCGATAAGGTGATGTAACTCGTCTTTGAGCTTCTGAAGCCCTTCTTCACTATAATAAATGATTTCAGACATAATGGGTGAAAATAATGTAGTGTTTAAAAATTAGGAAAGGCTTTGTAGAGCCTTTCCTAATCTTAGCTAATATCAATTATTCGCTTAGAATCTGAAGGTGCCGCCAATAAGGTGGGTACCTCTAAGATTATCATTCGTGCGATAAGCGTAGTCAATGGTGAGAGCCGTCTTACCATCGCCCTTCTTCTTGTTAAGAGGGACGTTGATTGAAGCACCGGCACAAAGACCAGTACTGGCCGTGGTGCGGAGATTATCGTCAAGGATATCGGGCTCGTAGACATAACCACAACGGAGACGCAGAATATCGAGCAGGCCGTATTCAAGACCGAGAGCATAGTTGTCCTTCAAAAATGCATTGGAGGTGAAGGCAAAAGCCACAGTTAGATACTGCTCGGCAGCCTCGAAGAGGAAGTCGTAAGAGAGACCAATCTTAAGGTTGGTGGGCAACTCCATCTCGGCAGCGCGGTACTCAACAGTCATGTTGTTACCAGCATCATTGACAAAGGTAGTAGAATGACCTGTTCCACCATAGGAGAAAGCAGGACCCCAGTTCTTGAGGCTAATACCAAACTTCAACTCATCGTTGGCACCAGTGACATACTGAATACCTGCATCAACTGCGAAACCAGAGGCTGAGATATTCTCAGTGGATTCGTTGATGACTTTGATGTTGACACCACCATGGATAGAGGTAGTAAATGAGTGGGCATAAGCCACATTGAGGTTCATAAGCGTGGGAGAGAATGTACCATTGATAGACTCAGGGCTTTCGTAAGTGGTCACATCGATTTCGCCCACACTGGAAGTCATAATACTCAAGCCCAGCACACCACGGTCGAACATACGGATGGCCAAACCAAAACCATTGACAGTACCACCGCTGTTGAGGCCACTATTACCGCCATAAAGCATGGTATTGGAATAGGTTGCCTCAATCTTGTTGATGAAACTGAGACCGGCAATATTGGAGTAGAAGGCATCCAGTCCACGAACGCTAGCGACGTTAGCACCGCCCCAACCGTTACTGCGGGCCCAGGGGTTGACCAACAACTGAGTAGCACCGGCAGTACCACGACGCTTGTCGTTACCAGCCCACACGGACTCAACCGACAGCAGCATCAGGAAGGCTACTACTGTGAATATTCTAAATATGTTTTTCATTTCTGTCATTTTTATTAGTTATCAAACAATGCTTAGAATCCGAAGGAGTTGAGGTCGACCGGACGCATGGTGCCAAACCACTTGACGACACGCTCGCCAATACCCGGGACTTTGAAGTGGATGAGATAAACACCACCGGCAATGGGAATACCAGTATGGTTGTGCAAATCCCAATCGAGAGTTGTTGCAGAACCCGAGGTGGGACCAAGACGACGTACCAATGTACCATCAAGAGTATAGATGGAGATGATAGCACCAGTAGGAACATTGATGAAGCGAACCTTAGTCTCCAACTGGCTACCTCTCTCATAAGGACTATAACTGTAGTAGGGGTTCGGGACGACATTAATAAGGCTCAAGATAGAATCCTGATAGCTCTTACGCGTGGCGTTGGCATTGGCCTGACCAGTGAGTGTAGCAACATCGGGGGTAATCTCAAACATATACATGGGATAGTTCTCGTTCTGTGAAGCAGCACCATCGAAGAGACGGACAGCAGTGGCATTGGGCGACAGATAGCGACCATAGGGCGAATTGACGTCAATGTCGATAGTCACATCACAAGGAATATCGATGGGGTTGTCAAAGACATAACGACTGTTCACAAGAGGAATATTGACCCATGCACAAGAGGCAAAGAAGAGGGCTGCGGAGTCACGCTGTGGGATAAGAGTAGTGCTCTCACCATCCAACACACCATGGTCAACGCGCAGACGGTCAACATCGCTAGAAGGAACAAAACTCATCAGACGTTCAAGAGAACCAAGCATCTGAACAGCCCAACGACCAGCATCGTAAGAAGGAGTTTTGTAAGAGGTAACAACCGAATTGCGGTTATTGACAATGTCGTAGAAAGTCTGGTCAGTAGCATTCATCACATAGATAAAGTGACGGCCTCCCATGACATAGTTCTGAGTACCATCCATGAGGTTGGCAATGCTGAGAGGATTCCACAACATATCAGCTCCGTGATACTGAACATAACGAGAGTCCTCGCCAAACAGAACATTCAAACGCTCACCTGTGACAGTATTGATGGCATAGCCAGGGAACCAACCCATACCAGTAGCACTGATATAATCGGGATTACCAGGATCGTTGACATCGGATGCAACACCGGCCTCTTCAGCTGTACGACCAAGTTTATCGACAGACGCATGGCGACGCATCTGGAAACGGCGAGCATTACCTTCGGACTGAGTGTAATCGTCACACATCTCTAAAACAGGGCAACGGGTCCACTTAGAAGTATCGTTGGTAAAGACAATACGTACACTGGGCAACTTGGAGATATCATTAAAGTTCAAGGACTTGTTACGATAGTTATCCATCATCTTACGAGTAATGGTCCACTTGTTGTAGTTGTTAGCAAACAATGTGCTGATACGAGTGACGCTATCAATGATTTTGTCAAGAGCCACATAGTAACGATAGTTGAAGGCAGGATGGAAGGGCAGGGTAGAAACCAGACCATAAGGAGCCCAGCCACCATTGACACCTTCAAATACCTGATAACGGTCAACACCAAGATAAGAAGGATTCTCACGAATGTCTAACTGGTGACCTTTGTAGAAGTCTTCATCAATATAATTCTCAGTAAGACTAATCTCACCATTGGTAGCGACAAAGTCATTACGAGCACCATTGGAGAACTGGGTACCCGAACGAATCCAGTTCTGAATCATATAGCTGTCATCATCGGGGAGATAACTGAGCCAAGGTTTACTGTTATCGGCAAAAGTGACAGTAGAACGTAGCAGAGTACCATCGTTCACAAGACCGCCCCAATAACGAGAAGCGTAGTTTTCATTATTCTGAGTGGTTATCTCAAGAGGTGTAGCAACTGGGATAGGATTGCTGATCGAAACAGCGATACCCAAATCGAGGAACAATTGCTCGTTGAAACGACCCAGTTTGAAATCAGATCTTGCTGTGAGAACTTCGTCATAAAGATAAGGATTCTCTGCGTAAGTGGGGTCCTCGGGTGATTTGGAGATTTCCCATCCGCAATCATCGATATTGTCGTTATGGTCGAACTTAATAATATATTTACCAGTCTTAACATTGAGCGGGTCAATGATTCTAACACTGATAGGACCATAGTTCTCTAAATAGTGAGGATGAAGAATCTGACAGGGCTGAGGATTGGCTAACATGCCAGAGGCATCAGATTTGAGTTTACCAGCAGGTTTGCCGGGAACACCAGGTGCACCCATCAATTCCTCAATAGAGGCATCAGAGAGACGGAGCACCGCACCACCATTACCATATCCTTCGATACGGGTGATATTGGGCGACATGCCAAATTCGGCCTGAACAACAGTACCGCCATTCTCGATAGAAGGATCATGAGGAATAGCAACAACAGGAGAAATAGTTCTTCCAAACTCGTCCTTACGACCGGCGAGATAAGGCTCTTTCTGACCGTCGAGGAAGGCAGCTTCAGTCTGGGAATATTCCTTAAAGCGGTTTTGAGCATAAGCAATGCAGATGAAGTAGTATTCCTTATTGTTGACAAGGTTAGAGTTACGGCCGGTAGCAAATGCATCGGTAGTGATACGGAACACATGCTGAATACCTTGGTTGGAACCTTCAACCATGATATTGGGCTGAAGAAGACCGGTGGTACTATTCTGGGTGTAGTTTACTAGAGTTCCGATGGGCAACTGGGGATTGGACTCAGTGGAATCGTAGAAGTTTTTGATATCGCACTGAGCAACGAGCTGAGCTTTGGTGATGTCACGGATGTCAGCAATGGAGACGTTAGCGTCTTTCAACTGATAAATCTGATAACCCTCAAATTTATAGCTACGCTGGTCATCACTATAGAAATAAGTGGAATCACCCGTAGTGTATGAACGCACGATAGCAGGGTCAATCTCAGAATAGTGTTCACCATAGTTGTTGCTAGTAGGATTGTCGTACTTGACATAGAGAATAATCTCATTATTCATTTCCTGAACAATCAGGCTAGGAGCATCAGGACCATCCAGAACCTTGAAGCAGTTTTCAAAGAGGGCTTGGCAGACATCATCAATTTCACGAAGAAGGTCGACTGAGGACTCAGCTCTGCCAGAGGGAGCCTGGGCAAACGGAATACCAACAGTAACGTAGTTCAAGGCACCAGGTTTCAGGGTGAAAGGACCAGCTGACTGCATGAAACGACGGTCAGCAGGGCTGTTACCAGCAGTCACCTCAGTCCAAGTGTCCACAGGATTACCATCCGTACCCCAATATAGAGGATCACTATCGCCAGGGAACATAAAGTCGCAGTTGAAATCGGTAACACCTTCGTTAATACCATTTCCACCGTATTTCATGCGCTGACCATTCTTCCAAAAACCACGGAGGTAGTTGTAATAGTCGGTAGCTTTGGAAGGTTCACCACTCACAGCATCAAGGCTGTTGTTGTAATACACGAAACGACGCATACCGAAACGCTCATCGTCAAGGATATTGTTACCGAAGTTGACACCGTTGATAGCGCAGTTGCCAATCACGTCACCAGGAACAAAGTACCATGCCTGGGGATAATACTGGTCAGCATCGTCAGTTAGAGAAATCGTATCATACGTACCATCGGGCAGAAGGTAGCGCTGGAGCTGATTGGGGAAATAAGAACGCATCTTTCCGATGTCGATCTTAGGATTGTCCTTACCATCAGGATCCATGTAGGGACCCTGGAAGAAGTCAATACCTACTGCAGGAGGAATGCCAGCATATGAACCAGAACCAGGACCATCCTCCTCATCACCATTGTAGCAATAACCAAGACCACGCTTAACATCGCAACCCACATAGTCGTCATGAGCATAACCAAGGTCAGCATCGACCCACTGGCTGAAGTAAGTCTCACGCAACTCATAAGTGGAACGGTTGATAATCTCGTAGGAGTAGAAAGTCATGTTGTTGATCTCGTCGTTAGTGGAGAAGGCGAAGGCCTGAGCACGAATTTCCATACCAATGGGCTGGCCCTGTGATTCGGTATGGACATTACCCATATCGTTGAAGACCCACCAAATGGTCTGGTCGCCCTTCAGCACCTGGTCGGATAGGAGACCGCCAGTCACGATACCTGCCTCGGTCTCAGCTGTAGCAGAGACGTGTGAAGTGTATTCACGACCCCACTGGGCTTTCAGCGTACGAGGGCAGAGGACATTATCGAAATCATAGTAAGGGTAATCACCATCTTCCCACTTGTAGACACCATCATGGTTGGCATCAAAGAAGGGGGCTAGATAGGGAGACTGGTTTTCGCCACCCATGGCCGGCCAATTCTTGATAGTGGCGGAGACGGCTTCGGGGGCAAAAGCATCATTAGGGGTAGCACCGTTCTCATCATAGTCAAACATAGACATAAAGTCGAGAACCTCGGTTTTAGTGATGATGTAGTGCTTGTCGTACTGGTTACAGACAGGGAGATCGACAGAAGCGGTGGTCAACTCAAGAGGACCGGGCCAATAGTCGTCACCCTCAGAACCGAAACGCAAAGCAGCAATACGGAGCTGGTCGTTAACATCAGTACCACCAATCCACAGTGCAGCACAGAAAAGAGGACAAGTGTTACTGTTTTTAGGCAGGTGGTATTGAGCCACGCTACCATCGTACCACATGTTGCCATAACCGTTAATCAACGCTCTAACGTTGTTAACGTTCAACTCAGCAGTACTTTGTGCTCTTTTGCATCGGGCAGCTTGAGCCTTGACTGCAGCCTGGCTTGAATGAGTCCTCTTGCAGACCTTGCAATCCTCAGCGTAGGCAGTCCCCACCAACATGGTGCAAAGGCAGGCCACCAATACTAATTTGCTAAATATATTCTTCATATGATTAAATTTTTTCTCGTTAGTGTACTAGAAGGAGTAAGCCAGAGTGAGTTTGAATGTACGAGGCGAACTATATCTCCAATAATTGTTGACCAGAGAAATAGCATACAGGTCTCTGTAGGAGACAGGATCCAAGTAGCTGTTGATGACAGTCTGGGTCTCGGGGTCGGTGAGGTAACCGTCATCCTCCGTGTTACCCGTAACGGGGAACACGCTGGTAGTATTGCGAATATTGAAGAGGTTATTCACCGTGAGCATCAGAGTCAAATTGGTCGGGCGTTTGCCAACTTTGATGGGGAACGACTTGTCAATGACAACATCAAAGAAGAAGCACCACGGCAGACGAGCTCCATAATAGCTACCCACAATGGTACTCTGAGTATGGCTGAACTGCTTCGTATAAGGACGACCTGACTGAGCAACGGCGACAAAGTTCACACCAAAGTTTTCGAGAAGTTTGATGGACTCACTTCTCTCTTCGCCAGTCTCCTTGTCCTTGACCACGCGGTCAATCGTAGGTCCATTATACTTGGAACCACCAAAGAGGCGATAGTCGAAATTGACCTTGAACTCATGACGACGGTCATCATAAATAGGATTGAGCATCTTCAGGGTAGTGTAACCTTCCTTGATCAACTCGGTCATAGTAGTACTCGACAAACCGGTACCCTCAGCATACTGGAGGGTGTAGTTGGCGGCAATACGGATATTCTTTGACTGACGCATATCATATCCAATAGTGAGACCCTTGATGGTCTTGAAGTCGAGGTTATCATAAGAATAATAGTTCTGGTTGGGGTCAGCACCAGCATACTGGACCAACTGGATAAGGTCACGTGTTTCTTTATAATAAGCACTGATGCTAAGAGCAGAATTCTTATTCAAAGCCTGCTGGAAGCCGAGTTCGTAGTTGGTAATCTTCTCGGGCTTCAGGTTGGGGTTATTAAAGTAGGTCTTCTGATTCATGTAGAGGTAGCTCAGATAGTCAGCACGCCAGTTAGATGAGGGACGGCGAGCAATAATGTCGTAGCTAGCCTTGAACTGTGAATTTTCACCCACGGGGAAGGAGAAAGCGATACGGGGCATCACCACAATCTGAGTCTTGTAGTCCTCAAAGGCCTCTTCACCAACAGCGTTGTCGGTAAGAGCCTTCTGTCCCTTCACTGTGCGGTAGGGGGTAGGTTTACCTGACTTACCAGCCAACGAACTGGGAGAACTGAGCTCGACACCATTGGCATCATACCATACAGATCCGTTACGATAGCCATAAATTGTAGGCTCGTCGGCATCGGCAGCATCAACATACACCACCCAGTCGTCGCCGGCACCAGCGTAGATGTTGCCCTGGTAGGGGGCCACACCAGATCTCAGGTCGCGAACCGTATGAGACTCATACAGCAGATAGGGGTCTTTCAACACATACTGGTTACCATCGAAGAAGTCAACACGGACACCCACGTTGAAGATCAAGTCTTGGAAGTAGAACTGATCTTGGATGTAACCAGCATAGTAAGTAGGAGTATAGGAAGGAATGTAACGATATTTGGGGTTGGAGGGATGATAGAAGTCACTCAAGCTCCAGTTGCTGCTATTGTACTTATGACCGGCATGGTCGTAGCCATAGTAGCTAACCAGATTGGAACCATTGTTGAACAGCTCGTCGGATGAGAACATATCCACACCACCTGCCTTAACGTAAAGCTCAGGATTGTATCTGTCGACATCAATCCAGGACTGTGCATTGACTCCGGGATAGCCATGACCGATGAGGTAGTCACGCAGAGCTCTGTCAAAATAGGTCTGACCAGCATAGTTCACCAATCTGTCATAATCGACATAAAGGGTGGTACCTTCCCAACGATAGTGAGGATTACTCAGATCCATCTGTGAGATGTGGGCATTTGCGGTCTGACGCATAATAGTCCAGAGACTTGTTGCACCCAAGGCATAGGAAGACTGGTCGATACGGTCATACTGGAAACCAAGCTCTATATTATGACCCTTGATTTCAGCACCAGCCTTGGCAGAGAGGTAGATATAGTCGCTCTGAGAGTAGTTGAACGAACCATCCTGATAACCTACGTTGTTCAAGAGGCTATAAACATTGCTGGGGACATCACCATTAGCAAGACCTTTGAAGAAACGGAGGTTGTCGAGATTGGTGAGCAACGGTGCAACATCGGGGATATTGAGAAGCTGCAGGTTGTAGTTAGCATAAATCTGGTTGCCGGCATAGGGCTGGTAGGTTGACCAGTCGATTACGTCACGCCAGCTGTTCTGCACCATGGCAGCACGCGAGACACCATTGTAGTTGAACGAGGGAACCAGGTCATACGAACGCTGCTGGTAGGTCTCAACAGTACCATTGAAACCATATTTGAACACATCGTTGATGGAACCGCCATACACCTCATTATAATCGCGCGAACGGGCACGGTTGAACATAGCAGTGATGTTATACATAACATTCTTCACAGCCTTACCCTCTTTGCTCGAGCCTTCGGTATTGTCGGCCGAAGGAGTCTCGTTGTCGGGGAAACGCTGGGTGAAGTCGACCATGACATCCCAGTTGACATATTTGTGAATGTTATTTGCACTACGAGTCATGTTCAGAGGCATCAAGCCAGTGTTGGGCGAATAGCTATAGTCAAAATCGCCAGTGACCGTCAACGTGGCATAATCAGTGAAACGCACGTCAAAAGCCAACTGGGTATTGATAGAGTACGAACGCATATTCGGCACGCGGCTGGCATCTCCGCCGAAATCTTTCTTCGTCAAGTTCTTGATTTCAACGAAATCATCACTGTAAAGACCTCTTTCAGCCGAGTAGTTCACTGCACCAGTGACGGGATCATAGCTGATAGGAGCCTGCTCGTATTGGCGAACCAACGCGTCGTTCACCACACGATAGCGGTACCCCTTGGGACGATACAGACCGTTGTTCTGATAGGCGCCCTGGGCTGTCAGACGGAAGCCGACCAAAGTCTGATCACCCGTCTTCTCGCCATTCTCGTCTCTAATATCTTTCTTGATAACAGGACCAGTCAGATACAACTGAAGCGCATTATACATACGATAGTTTAGGAGAGCGTCGTAACGGAAGGAACCGTGGAACTGGCTCGTTGGCGGTTTTAGGGTGATAATCTGAGTACCACCGATAGCCTCACCGATGCTGGCAGGCGTACCACCGAGGATAACCTGAATTTCAGCAATAGCCTCTTTCGGCACATTGACACCCGTACGTTTACGGACACCACCAGTCATGGTCACCATGCCTTCCTCACCACGGGCGGTACTGGTACCACCATCGCTATAACCGACGCCACCGACCGCAGCCACAATACTCTCAACCGAGGTACCGGGCATGTGGGCGATATCATCGGCCGACATACGTTGGCCAGACTCGGCAGATCCGATATCGATAATCGGGTTCTTGGACTCTTTGATTTCGACCACTTCCAGGGTTTTGGATGCCTGAGTGAGTTCGATGTTACAGGGCGAGATACCGGAAGCTTTCACGTTAAAGCCCTCACGCGTGTAGGTATTGTAACCCACACACGATGCCTGGATGTCATACTGACCCACAGGCAACGGCTTAATCGTAAAATTACCCTCCATGTCTGTCTGCGTACCCTTGATTTGTTTTCCGTCTTGCTTAGCAACGACGTTGGCAAAAGGCACAGGCTCTTTTGTCTTCGGATCGATAATGGTACCTTTAATAGTACCCTGCGCGAGGACGATATTCGCCAACAGCAGCAGACCGATTGTCATTAGTACTTTTCTAAACATACTCATTTAGGTATTATTACTACAATGAATTAATTAATTTCATAAGAGTGCACGTCGGTAAGATATTTATTAGTAAGGATGGTTTGATAAATAACCGCTTGACGCAAATCGAAAGCCTCCGGCTCCTGCTCTATTTGAACAGGGGCGACAGCCACCTTGGCTTTGTGAGCAGTCCACTTCGGAGCCTCGGTTGCACGTCTTCCCGTGCTAGCAGGGGCCTCATAACTATAATACCCTGCATTTGCCGCCTCTGAAGCGAACGATGAAGTGGCTGGCTCAGACGCAGTCTTATCGGGCGACTCGTTGAAGAGCGACTCGAATGTACTCTTCACCGTGCCCTCATCAGACGCAGCGCCGCTCTCAAGTTCGGACATCTGCTTTTGATACGCCTTGCGTACTTTGACTCCGAACCAGAGAGCTACTGCTAAGAATATGAGGAAACCACTCATTTGTTATTCTTTATATCCTTTACTATATATCCTTATCCAACCTTATGCGTTTAGTTCTTTCATCTCTTTGCGGGAGATATCGTACACCACCGAGCAGGCAATGCAAATCGACGAGAACACACCACAAAGAATGCCAACCAAAATGGCAAAGACGAAACCACGAATCACCTCACCGCCGAAGATGAACATCATCAACAGTGTGAAGAAAGTAGTACCACTAGTATTGATTGTACGTGCCAACGTCGAGTTGATGGCATCGTTCATATGGGTCTTGATATTACGCTTAGGATAGAGCTTGCGGTACTCACGTACACGGTCGAAAATAACCACCGTAGCATTGATTGAGTAACCTATAACCGTCAACACTGCCGCAATAAACGACTGGTCGACATCCAAGTTGAACGGCAACAGTCCATGGAGCAAGGCAAACACACCAATGACCAAGATAGTATCGTGTGCCAAGGCAGTAACACTACCCACACCAAAACGCCAGCTGCGGAAGCGGAGACCGATATACACGAACATCACGATCAGACCTCCGATAACGGCCAAGAAGGCATTGCGGACCAAGTCGTTGGCGATGGTTGCACCCACTTGCTCCGACTGGATAATACCCAGCGGGTTGGTTTCTGTGCTGCGGAACTCATCTTCGGTAATCTCATTGGCGAAGAAGTCCTTCGTGCCGTTGTACAACATCTGGGCAATCTCATTATTGACAGCCTCACCATCCTCGTTCACCTTGAACTTGGTGGTAATCTTCAACTGGGTGCTGGGACCGTAGGTCTTCACCTCAGGCGACTCACCAAATTGCTCGTCCAAAGAAGCACGCACATCGACGGCGCTCACCGGCTGGTCAAAACGAACCACATAGGTACGGCCACCAGTGAAATCGATACCACGGCTCAAGCCACGGCCAAACACACCAACCAAGCAGATGACGATTGCACAGCAGGCAATAATATAGAATACTTTGCGCTTGCCGATGAAGTCTACATGGGCATCACGCATAAAGTTCTCAGAGAAGGGGAACGAGAAGTTCATCTTCTTCTTATGGTTCAACATCCAGTCGATGCAGAGACGGGTGATAAAGATAGAGGTGAACAGTGAGGTGGCGATACCGATGCAGAGGGTAACGGCAAAACCTTGCACAGGACCCGAACCGAACATAATAAGCACCACACCCAGCAAGAAGGTGGTAACCTGACCGTCGATAATGGCAGAGAGGGCATTCTTGAAACCTTCGTCAACCGAATTGACCAAGCTCTTACCAGCACGCAACTCTTCCTTGATACGTTCATATATGATAACGTTACCGTCAACAGCCATAGCCAAGGTCAGCACAATACCTGCAATACCAGGCATCGTTAGCACAGCGCCTATCGAAGCGAGCACGCCCATCAGCAAGAAGATATTGGTGATAAGGGCAACGACCGACACCCAGCCACCACGGTTGTAGAACATCACCATGTAGACCAGCACAATGATGAAGGCCAAGATGAAGGAGATAAGACCTCTGTGGATAGACTCTTGACCCAGCGAAGGTCCGACAACAGCCTCCTGCACAATGATAGCAGGGGCAGGTAGCTTACCTGACTTCAGGATGTTTGCCAAGTCCTTAGCCTCTTCGAGCGAGAAGTCACCAGTGATAGACGAACGTCCACCGGCAATCTCACCGTTGACGACAGGGGCGGAGTAAACCAGGTCATCGAGCACAATGGCAATGCACTTGCCGACGTTCTCGCCAGTGATGCGTTTCCATTCGCGCGCGCCTTCATTATTCATAGTCATAGAAATCTCGTTGCCACCGGCATTGCTGAAATCCTGGCGGGCATCAGTGATGACGCTACCGTCTAGCAGAGCAGAACCGTCACGAGTGTTGATGCGGATAGCAAACAACTGATAGATATCTGAACCGTCCTTGATGGGCTTAGCGCTCCAAAGGAACTTCACCGTGCGGCTGTCCAGAACTTTCTTCTCAAAAGCAGTAGCAATCATACGGCTGATGGCATCGCGGCTCTTGGCGCGGGCATAACCCACAACCGGACCCTGCAACAGGCCACCCTGCTCGTTGATATTCGGCATCAGCATATTCTCATTGAAGAGGGGGTGGTCTTTGGCCATCTCATTCATGGCAGCTTCCACATCGCCCTCGTCTCCGGCATTCAGGGCATTCAGCAGGGAGTCGGACTCGGCCTGTTCGCCTTCGTTGACGGTCTCTGTCTCAGGGGTCTCAGCGACCTCTTCGGTCTGACTCTCGGCACCTCCGATAGAGGAAATATATTTGTCAGCCTTTTCCAACATCTGGTAGGCTTCGACATTGTCATAAGTCAGCCAAAACTCCAACTGGGCAGTTCCCTGAAGGAGCTTGCGGACACGCTGGGGATCTTTCACACCGGGGAGCTCAACCAAGATGCGCTCCGATGCACGCAGCTGCTGGATAGTGGGCTGAGCCACACCGAACTTATCGATACGCTGGCGAAGAATCTCATAGGTGCGGTCATAAGCTCCAGCAGCCTCCTCTTTCACCACGCGAATAACTGTCTCATTATCGTCGTTCAGCTTAATCCTGTCGCGGAGCTGGGTGTTGAAGTACGATGCCAGCTGCACATCAGGATTGACCTGGCGTATTGCGTCATAGAACAGCGACACAAAGTCGCGGTTAGTTGTCTTCTTCTGGGCATCCACTGCCATGTCGATAGCCTGGTTGAAGACCGAGTCCTGAGTATGGCCGGCCAGGGCACGAACCACATCAACAGTTGAAACCTCGAGCATCACGTTCATACCGCCCTTCAGGTCCAGACCAAGGTTGATCTCGCGGGCTTGGCACTGGCGATAGGTGAATCCTAAGTACACCTTCTCACTCGCCATGGAATCAAGATATTGAGCCTCGCGATCAACCAAGAGGGAGTCCTTCAGGGTCTGGGCATACAGCGCATCTCCTTTAGCTTTGGCGTTAATTAAATCTTGTGCGGTTTTGCTCTGAACATAGGCATCTGCCACAGCCGAAGCATTCTTCTCAACCCTGCTTGTAACAATCGTAAACGACAATTGATACAAACATACCAACACAAATGACCATGTTAGAAATTTGATAAGTCCTTTATTCTGCATATCTTACGTGTTAAAGTTATATTTAGTTATTACTCTATTTGAACATGCAAAGATAAGAAAAAATATCGACTCAGCAAGGTTTTTCCAAAAAAAATATTTTTCTATATAAATAATCGACCACCCTCAAAAATGCACTATGCAGAACACACCTTCCTTACTCTATTCCCAATCAGAGGAAAATCAACACAAAGTCGGGCAGCACTTACGCTTGAGAATTCTCCAACATTTTTACTCTCTTTTTTCTCGTTCAAATGGAATCTCCCCCACAGCAAAAAACCACCTTCTCTATGAAAGATATATTCGTAAAAGTTGGATAGAAACACAAACCACAACCATCTGATAGCATGATATCTATAACGCAAATACCGCCCAAGCAATCCTCACGCTATTACCCCAAGAAGAGGGGCCCTCTTACCGATCCAATTTTTTTACGTATCTTTGCAAAAAAATATCTCTCCATGGACAACGCAATCCACAACCCCAAGACGCTTCCCATCACTGAATGGCCCGAGGAAGACCGCCCCCGTGAGAAAATGCGCAGCCAAGGCAAGAAAAGCCTAACCGACAGCGAACTCCTCGCCATTTTGCTACGCACCGGCATCAAAGGCGCAAGTGCCATCGACCTTGCCAAAGCCATCCTCCGTCAGACCAACGGCCGACTCACCGACCTCGCGCGTCTAGAAGTCAACGATTTGCAGAGCAACCACAAGGGACTGGGCCTAGCGAAATCCGTCACCATCCTGGCGGCACTCGAACTGGGTAACCGCATGTTAAAAGAGAACAGCGAAAACAAGGAAGACATCGTCCACGACAGCAGCGACCTATTCCACTACATCGCCCCCACCATCATCGACCTCCCCCACGAAGAATTCTGGGCGATCTTCCTCACTCAACGGAACAAAATATCATGGAAACAGCGCATTGGAGCAGGTGGCCTCACTCAAACCACCGTCGACCTTCGCCTCATTTTCCGTGCAGCCCTCGAACATAACGCCGTCGCCCTTGCCGTGGCTCACAACCACCCTTCCGGCCGACTCCAACCCAGTCAGCCCGACAAGGAACTGACCCAACGTATCTCCGAAGCGGGTAAAATCCTACACATTAAGCTACTCGACCACCTTATTATCGGCATCCTGCCCAGCGGTCAGAAAGAGTACTTCAGCTTTGCCGACAACGGTCTTTTGTAATCTCTACCGACACAGCCTCCAACTCGCCGCCCAGCGGTGGAGCCAACTTCGACACCTTGACGCTAACACTATCAATGGCAGGATATTCGCTGAGCACAGACTCACAGATTCTCTCGCCCACATGTTCAAGCAGATGTGAGGGCTTCATCACCTCCCTTTTGACCGTCTGATATACGTCTAAATAGCTGACCGTATCGGATATATCGTCCGTCTGCTGGGCACGGGTTGTGTCCGTTTCGTACGTCACATCCAACCGAAAACGGGTACCTATCGCCTGCTCCTCCTCAAAGCAGCCATGATGGGCATAGAACAACATGTTCTCAAGAGCTATACGACTCATGGAATCAAAACATTAAATGGCAATAACACAATTCTGATACACCCTACACTATAGTGTCAAACTGCTTCAAGAAACGCAAATCGTTCTCGAAGTAGAGGCGTAAGTCGCGCACCTGGTATTTCAGCATGGCCATACGTTCCACGCCCATACCTAGGGCAAAACCCGTATATTCATTCGGGTCGATTCCGCAGGCCTTCAACACATTGGGATCCACCATGCCGCAGCCCAATATCTCGAGCCAGCCAGTGCCTTTACAGATGTTACAGCCCTTGCCCCCGCATATCCCACATGAGATATCCATCTCGGCCGATGGTTCGGTAAAGGGGAAGTACGACGGGCGCAGCCTTATCTGGGTCTGCTCGCCAAACATCTCCTTGGCGAAATAGAGAAGGGTCTGTTTCAAATCGGCAAAGGAGACCTTCTTGTCCACATACAACGCCTCCACCTGATGGAAGATGCAGTGTGCGCGGGCACTGATGGCCTCGTTGCGGAACACTCTTCCCGGAGCTATGATGCGGATGGGGGGCTTGTTGTTCTCCATCACGCGCACCTGCACCGACGAGGTATGCGTGCGCAACGCAACCTCTTGTTTGCCTTCCTCTTTCTCAACGAAAAAGGTGTCCTGCATATCGCGGGCGGGATGCTCGGGCGGGAAGTTCAACGCCGAGAAGAGATGCCAGTCGTCCTCTATCTCAACCGACTCTGCCACGGTGAAGCCGATACGGGAAAATATATCCACTATCTCGTTCATCACTACCGAGAGCACATGGCGGCTCCCCATCGATGAGAAGTCGGTCGGCATAGTCAGGTCGCCAGTCAGAGCCTGCTCTTGGTGAGCCTCGACATACGCCTTAAACTCTTCGATTTTCTCTGTTGCTGCCACCTTGAGCATATTCAGCGACTTGCCCAACTCCTTTTTCTCCTCGTTGGGGACACTCTTAAACTGCTCAAACAAGTCGGCAATGATACCTTTCTTACCCAGATACTTGACCCTGAACATCTCTATGTCAGCGGCCTTATCTTTGAACTTTTCAACCTGTGTGGCCTGTATCTCATTGATATTGGCCAGAATAATATCTTTCAGTGAACTCATCTTTCTACTACAGACATTTTCATTTTCACATCTTCTACCGGTCTATCCATCGGACCGCACTGCACGGCGGCAATCTTATCAATCACCTCCATGCCTTCCACCACTTCGCCAAATACCGTATAGTCACCATCCAAAAACGGTGTACCGCCCACGGTGCCATACACTTCCGCCTGTTCGGGCGTAAAGCTCTTGCCCATGCGTTGCTCCACCATCTTCAGGCGGTTGGCATCCCATACAGTACCCTGCACAATATAGAACTGGCACGACGAAGAGGCCTTTTGGGGATTCACCTCGTCGCCTTGGCGGGCTGCCGCCAACGCCCCCTTCTTGTGGTAAAGCCCGGGCACAAACTCGGCGGGAATGGTATACCCAAGCTCGCCGTCGCCCAGCATCTGACCGGGTTTGGCGGTACGTGATTTGGGGTCACCCCCCTGAATCATAAACTGGTTAATCACGCGGTGAAAAAGCAGACCGTCATAGGTGCCTTCTTTCACCAACTTTATGAAATTATCCCGATGAAGAGGGGTCTCATTGTACAATTTTACCACCATGTCGCCATAAGAGGTCTCTATTTTGACATAGTATACCTTATCACTCCCTTTCTTCTGTTTTTCAACTCCTTGT
>JAEEGJ010009281.1_pt1 | contig 26463 bp, 27 predicted proteins | sample 8958761 | NCBI WGS metagenome assembly JAEEGJ01 (sample SAMN16246546, study PRJNA631951) | gut metagenome | biome: gut microbiome; feature: rumen; material: RS-attached | host: Bos | place: Iran: Karaj | collected 2018-10 | reverse complement strand
AGCCGTAAGTGAAAAAGAAAACAATCGAATCGTCAACAATAAACCCTCGGAGAAGCCCGGCGGCGGTGGCAGCGGTCATTCCTCCGCACCTGCCAACACAAGCGCTTCAACCGTCAAAAGGAAGACCATTGAGTCCTTATCCGACGATTCTTCTTTGGACAATAAAAAGAGACTTGCCAAGACCGGCGGTTTCATGGGAACTCTTGGAGGATATGCTTCGGGAGCGGCCCTTATGATGGCGGGCATCTTTATGATTAAGGGCAGTAAAAAGAAAGAACATGAAGACTAAACTGATAAGACTTGTGGGCTCTGTGCTCATTATTTCGGGACTGTTTCTTTTTCTGGGATCGCTTTTCATAAATGTGAGACAGCAGGCCATGAAAAAAGAAGCCCTGGAAGAGTTTAAGGAGCAGATTGCCCACAACGAGTCATTTTTTAAAGAAGTCCCCATTGAAGAGAATTCTTCTGCCGGGGCAGGCGCTTGGAAAACGGCGCAAGAGAGCTCAGAAGATGTTGTGGCTCCTTCTGAAGGTGACGTATTATGCATCCTCAGAATTCCCTGCATAGATTCCGAGAACCCCGTAAGAGAGGGAGTATCGGGAGGCATACTGGCAGATTCTCTGGGACATGAGCCTGAGACCGCCATGGTGGGAGATAAAGGCAACTGCGTCATAGCGGGTCATCGCAATTATACCTTCGGGCAGTATTTTAACAGGCTTAACGAAGTGTCTCTCGGAGATATGATTTACGTGGATACAGCCACGGATACATACTCATATTCGGTCACGGATATTAAGGTGGTGGAGCCCGAGGATTTATCGGTTCTTGAGGCTACGGATACCGAGACACTTACTTTATATACCTGCACCCCGCTTTATCTTGCAACCCACAGACTGGTGATAGTGGCGGAGAGAACAGAATAATTATTCATCTTACGGATACCTTATACGGCGGGACCTCAGTTACTTATGTGATTGGGGTCTTTGCTTTTTGCTCTTCCATGTATGCATGTATTGGTGTATAATTGTTGGGTAAATGGGTTATGGAGTTAATAAATAATACTTAGGGTATTTTATTAACCAAGGAGGAATAGTTTAATATGACTTATGAAGAAGTGGTCAAAAAGGCCAAGACGGCAGTAGGGAAGATTGACACTTCGGCTATCTCCGAGCATTTTGCCATAGAGATAGACATTGAGGGCGAAGGTGAGGGAGCGCTCTACATTGAACTTGACAACGGCAAAGCCGTTGCGGAACCCTACGATTACCATGACAATGATTGCAGAATCCGCACCGATGCAGTCACCTTCATCGACCTTTTGAAGGGCAAGATTGATGCGGCAACCGCTTTGTCGGAAGGAAGAATTTTCTTTGCCGGCAATTGGGAGAAGGCAGTTTCTTTGGCTCATTCCTTAAAGCCTGCAGTAAAACCCAAGAAAGAAACCGGAACTAAGAAAGCAACGACAGCAAAAAAAGCAACGACAGCCAAGAAGACAACCGCTGCCAAGAAACCCGCTGCGACCAAGGCCGCAACAGCCAAAAAGACCACCGCCAAAAAGGCTGAAGAGAAAAAGCCCGCAGCCAAAAAGACTGCAACCAAGAAAAAAGCATAAAGAAATAATATCCCCGGCGCTTAAACAGCAGAGTCCGGGGATTTTCTTTGCCCGAATAAAATTCTTGACATTAAGTTAACTCTAAGATGTACAATTATAATATAGTCAGTAAATTGATTAATCTGTTGCGATGATATTTAATCATGAAGGGAGAAGGATATGGTTTACAAAGACTACCGGGGTATTAAACTGTCGGCGCTTGGATTCGGCGCCATGAGACTGCCTGTAATCGGGGGAGATGACAGCCGCATTGACGAAGAAGAGACCTTTAAGATGGTTGACAAGGCTATGGCTGCCGGCATCAATTATTACGATACCGCCTGGGGATATCACGACGGTTATTCTGAGATTGTTATGGGCAAGGCGCTTGCAAAATATGAAAGAGACAAGTTTTACATTGCCACCAAGTTTCCGGGTTACGATCTTTCCAATATGGGAAAGGTAAAAGAAATCTTTGAAAAGCAGCTTGAAAAGACAGGAATGGAGTACTTTGATTTTTATCTCTTCCACAACGTCTGCGAGATGAACATAGAGCAGTATCTCGACCCTAAGTTCGGTATCTACGACTATCTTATGGAGCAAAAGAAAAACGGAAGAATTAAGCACCTCGGTTTTTCCTGTCACGGCGAATATAAGACAATGAAGAGATTTCTTGATGCTTATGGTAAGGACATGGAATTCTGTCAGATTCAGTTAAACTATCTTGACTGGGAGTTCCAGGATGCCAAGGCTAAGGTTGACCTGCTTAACGAATGGAACATTCCCATATGGGTTATGGAACCCTTAAGAGGCGGCAGACTTGCGAAGCTTGATGAGCAGTCGGAAAAAGAATTAAAGGCACTTCGCCCGGAGGAAGCTATTCCCGCATGGGCATTCAGATTCTTACAAAGCGTAAAGGGCGTAACCATGGTCCTTTCGGGCATGTCCAATATGGAGCAGCTTGAAGCAAACCTTAAGACCTACGCAGAGGACAAGCCTTTAAACGACCGGGAAATGTCCGCACTCATGGCTATCGCAGACAGAATGCAGGCCAAAAAATCAATTCCCTGTACAGCCTGTCATTATTGTGTCAGCCACTGTCCCATGGGACTTGATATTCCTTATATTATTTCTTTGTACAATGAGCATCTGCTTACCGCTCAGGCGGGTGGCATGGCATTTATCGCTCCCATGGCTCTTATGGCTATGCCCGACGACAAGAAGCCTTCCGCATGCCTCCACTGCCACAGCTGCGAGCATGTATGTCCTCAGACCATTAAGATTTCGGATATGATGGCTGATTTTGTGAATAAAATAGGGTGACGGAATGACGCAGGACGAAAGACTGAATTATCTGGTGGAGCAATTCAAGACGGATTCGGAGGAATATAAAGAGCTGCCGGTTCCGGCGGATTCAGAAGGAAAGAGACGTATCCTTCGTTCGCTTATGAATATCCGTATGCCCAAAGACCTTCCGAGCGGAGTGCTGAAGATTCAGGACGAATATCTGAAGGAAAGGGCCAAAGAAAAAGGCATCGTAAAATTATCGGATATTCCGACTGCGACGGAGGGTATATCCGTCTGGCAGGGAGACATTACAAGACTTCAGGTCGATGCCATAGTAAATGCTGCCAATTCGCTGATGCTTGGTTGCTTTGTACCGATGCATACCTGCATTGATAATTGCATTCATTCTTTTGCCGGAGTAGAGCTTCGGGCGGAATGCAACAGGAAAATGGAGGCTCTGCGTATGAAATACGGAAAGGCTTACGAGCAGCCCACAGCAGTTCCGATGCTTACCGATGCGTATAACCTGCCGGCCCAAAAGGTAATACATATAGTGGGGCCGATAGTTTCGGATAAGCTCAATTCCAAACTGGAAGAGGAACTTTCGGACTGTTACACCAATACACTTGATATCTGCGCCGAAAACAACTTAAAAAGCGTAGCATTTTGCTGCATATCCACGGGTGTCTTTCGCTTTCCGGGTAAAAGAGCCGCGGAGATAGCGGTTCATACGGTCAAAAACTGGATAAAAAAGAATCCCGGTAAAACAGAAAGGGTGATATTCAATGTTTTCAAAGACGAAGACAGGGCCATTTACGAAAGACTTGTATAAAGACAATATTAACCGCCTGAAAAAAGAATTGAATAATGCCGATGCCGTAGTAATCGGTGCGGGGGCGGGACTTTCGACATCTGCGGGATTTACGTACAGCGGTGAACGCTTTAACAGATGGTTTGCCGATTTTTCGGACAAATTTGGCTTTAAGGATATGTATTCGGGAGGCTTTTATCCATATCCTTCAAAAGAGGAATTCTGGGCATATTGGGCCAGATATATCTACATAAACAGGTACCTCAATGCGCCAAAGTCCGTATACAGGGACCTTTATGAACTTATTAAGGACAAAGATTATTTTGTTTTAACCACCAATGTGGACCATTGCTTTCAAAAGGCAGGTTTTGACAAGAAGCGTCTTTTTTATACTCAGGGAGATTACGGACTGTTTCAGAGTGTAAATTCCGATATTCGTAAAACCTATGACAATGAAGAATGGGTTATGAAAGCCATGGAGGCGCAGGGATTTGTTAAAAATATCGAAGGAATATTTGAAAAACCTCCGGAAGGCGTGAGAATGACCATTCCGACAAATCTGCTTCCAAAGTGTCCTGATGACGGTTCGGACATGACTACCAATTTAAGAGCCGATGACAGCTTTGTGGAGGATGAGGGCTGGCATAAAGCTTCTTTGGCATATTCTGAGTTTATCGGAAGGCACAAGAATCTGCATACGCTGTACCTTGAACTGGGAGTGGGCGGCAATACTCCCGGGATTATAAAGTATCCCTTCTGGGAGTTAACAATGGCGGGGCCGAAGGCTGTTTATGCCTGTATCAATTACGGCGAAGCCTTTTGTCCTAGGGAAATTGAGGATAAGAGTATCTGCATAGACGGAGACATCGGAGAAGTACTTAAAGAATTAATGTAACATTCTTTTACAAATCGGTCTCGACATGGTAATATATATTCGCTGTGTCGAGCCTTGTTTTTTTTATGGCACTCGATATGGCACGCGGTTATAAATGATAATCGCCTGATACAGTTAATCAAACATTTTTAGAAGGAGATACATAGAACATGAAACTAGGAATCGTGGGACTTCCCAACGTGGGAAAGAGTACCCTTTTTAATTCCCTTACCAAAGCAGGTGCACTTGCAGCCAATTATCCTTTTGCCACCATCGACCCCAATGTGGGCGTTGTGCCGGTGCCGGATGAAAGAGTCGAGGCCCTCGGCAAGATGTACAATACCAAGAAGGTGACCCATGCCACAATCGAGTTTGTGGACATCGCAGGTCTTGTTAAGGGTGCATCCAAAGGTGAAGGCCTGGGCAACCAGTTCCTTGCCAACATCCGTGAAGTGGATGCCATCGTGCATGTGGTAAGATGCTTTGAAAACGACAACATTATTCATGTAGACGGAAGCATTGACCCCGTAAGAGATATCGAGACCATCAATCTTGAACTTATTTTCTCCGACATGGAGATTCTTGAAAGACGTATAGCCAAGGTCGCAAGAGCAGCCAACAACGACAAGAAATATGCCAAAGAAAAAGCCTTCGCCCAGTCAATTTACGACCATCTTGAAGCCGGCAACCTTGCCAAGAGCTTCGAAGTATCCGACGACGAAGATGAAAAAGAATGGTTTGCTTCCTATAACTTACTTACCGCTAAGCCCGTTATTTATGCCGCAAACGTAGCGGAAGAAGACTGCGCCGATGACGGCAACTCCAACAAATACGTTCAGGCTGTAAGAGAGTTTGCCAAAAAGGACGGAAGCGAAGTATTCGTAATCAGCGCCCAGATTGAGCAGGAAATTGCGGAGATGGACGATGACGAGAAGCAGATGTTCCTTGAAGAACTGGGACTTAAGGAATCCGGTCTTGATAAGCTTATTGCAGCCTCTTATAAGATTCTGGGACTTATGAGCTTCCTTACCGCGGGAGAGGACGAGTGTCGCGCATGGACCATCAAAATCGGTACCAAGGCTCCTCAGGCAGCCGGCAAGATTCATTCCGACTTCGAAAGAGGTTTCATTAAGGCGGAAGTTGTTAATTACAAAGATCTTCTCGAGACAGGTTCTTTGGCAGCCGCAAGAGAGAAAGCTCTGGTCGGAATGGAAGGAAAGGACTACGTTGTTAAGGACGGAGACGTAATTTTGTTTAGATTCAACGTATAATTTTCAAAAAAATATTCACGAAATTTAATCGGTTTTTTAGGCAAATATTAATAAAAAACTAAATATTGTTATTAAAACAGGAAACGTTCCCTATATCTTGGGGAACGTTTTTTTGTTGCCTTAAAATGCCAAGAAACCGCGTAAAATCAACAAAAAATTAACTTGAAAACACTTGCATTTTGGGGCATTATAGTATAAAATGTGGTTAAAAGTGGTAGATAGTGGTAACTAAGTGGGTGAAAGTGGTAGATTTTGAACCCACAACGAGGTAATCGGTCACAAATGTTTAAAGGCGAGTACAATCACACAATCGATGAAAAAGGAAGACTGATTATCCCTGCCAAGTTCAGAGAAGAGCTTGGTAACGAGTTCGTGGTTACCAGAGGCCTCGACGGATGTCTCTTCGGATACAACAATTCCGAGTGGGAAGTCTTCGAAGGCAAGTTACGGGCACTGCCCCTTACCAACAAAGACGCCAGAGCATTCCAAAGATACATGCTCGCAGGTGCCGCATCGGTAGAGATAGACAAACAGGGCCGAATCCTTCTCCCCCAGTCCTTAAGAACCTTCGCGGGACTTGAAAAAGATGTGGTGCTTATAGGCGTAGCCGGAAGAATAGAAATCTGGAACAAGGATATTTACGAGAAGGCATCCGCTGTTGACGATATGGAAGAAATCGCAGAGAAGATGTCGGATTTGGGAATATAACCCACGAGGAATTAAATGGAATTCAATCACTACTCGGTAATGCTCAATGAAACAATTGAATCCCTGAACATTAAGCCTGACGGAATCTACGTGGACGGAACCCTCGGCGGAGGAGGACATTCGCTGGAGATAGCGAAAAGACTTACAACCGGTCATCTCTACGGGATAGACCAGGACGAAGCGGCAATCGAGGCCGCAAGCGAAAGGCTTAAAGATTACAAAGACAATTTCACGGCAATCCGTGCCAATTATAAGGATGCAGTGAGCATCCTTAAAGAGAAAGGCGTTGGGGGTGTGGACGGTATAGTCCTCGACCTCGGGGTATCCTCCTATCAGCTTGATACGGCGGAGAGAGGCTTTTCCTACAAAGCCGATTCACCTCTCGACATGCGAATGGACAGACGTCAGAAGCTTTCGGCTTACGACATAGTCAACACTTATCCGATTAAAGAACTCTTCAGAATCATAAGAGACTACGGAGAAGACAAATTCGCACAGAACATTGCCAAACATATAGTACAGGCAAGAGAAACAAAACCCATTGAAACAACTTTTGAATTAAACGAAATAATCAAAGCGGCCATTCCCATGAAGATGAGGGTTGAAGGCGGACATCCTTCCAAAAGAACCTTCCAGGCCATCAGAATCGAATGCAATCACGAGCTTGATGTTTTAAGAGATTCCCTGGATGAGATGATTGAGTTTTTAAAACCCGGCGGAAGACTTTCGATTATAACGTTTCATTCTTTGGAAGACAGGATAGTCAAAACTTCTTTTAAAAAGAACGAAGACCCCTGCACCTGCCCCAAAAACTTTCCCGTCTGCGTATGCGGCAAGGTTTCAAAGGGCACACAGATAACCCGAAAACCCATAGTTCCCACGGATGAGGAACTTAGTATCAACTCAAGATCTAAAAGCGCGAAGCTCCGCGTGTTTGAAAGGAAGTAAGCACATGGCAAGAACAACACACAGAACAGAATCATATGTAAGAGGCAATCTTGCAAGAAATATCGACGTAAGAGAGGCACTTAAGGAAAGACCTACCGGTGAACCCTTAAGAGAATACAGAGGCGAGCTCAAGAAGGAAAGAAAAATGAGCATGGGCTTTTTGTACGTTGCATTCTTAGGTCTTGCTGTTTGTGTGCTTGTGGGATCCCTTGTTTCTTACCTTAAACTTCAGAGCGATATCACTACAATGGTTGACACTATTTCAAAAGACGAAAGAATTCTCAATAATTTGACACTTGAAAATGACGATGAGTATAGTAAAATTGTTAATGCGGTTGATTATGATTACATCAGAAAGGTTGCAATCGAAGAACTTGGCATGGTCTATGCTTCAGAGGATCAGATAGTGTCCTATTCAAGAGAGTACAGCGATTATGTTAGACAGCTGGCAGACGTGTCGGATTGATGGGTATAAGTTTTGGACAGAGATGAAGATAAAATAAAAAAGGCGCAAGCGGCAAGACGCGCGAACGCAAGAGATATAGCAACCAGGCTGGGAGTATTCTTTATTGTAGTGCTCCTGGCTTTTGTTGGTTTAAGCTTCCGTCTTTTTGCCATTACCAGGGACAATAAAAACGAATACCGTCAGAAGATTCTTTCCCAGAAGAGCTACGATTCCAAGACCATCAACGCCAAAAGAGGAGATATCCTCGATGCCAACGGCAACGTCCTTGCGGCCAGCCAGGAACGATACAATATTATTCTCGATGCCAGACAGATAAGAACCCTTGACGATGAATCCGGCGACAGAAAGGTGCGTACGGCTACTCTAAGCGCCCTTCGTTCCGTTTTCAACGTCGATTACGATGCACTTAACAAATATATTGATGACAATCCCGGCTCTGCTTATTACGAAGTGGTCAAAGGCATTACTTACGAAGATTTGAGCCGTTTTCTTCCCTATATCACGGAGCCTTCCGCTACCGAGAAGGATTCTTTGTACGATCCCAATGTTAAAGGTGTATGGTACCAGAAATACTATGTCAGATATTATCCCCAGAAGACCCTTGCGTGTGACGTAATCGGTTTTTCCAAATCCGAGGGTCAGGCATCTTACGGCCTTGAGGAGCAGTACAATGACATTCTTACGGGTACTTCCGGAAGAGAGTACGGTTTCTTTAACGACGAGACCACCTACGAAGTTACCACCATTCCCGCAGTTGACGGTAATACGCTTGTTACTACCATCGATACCAATGTTCAGATGATTGTGGAGAAGCACTTAAAGAACTTCTGCGAGGAATACAAGGACAATTACAGAAAGGGCCTTGGTGCCAATAACGTGGGCTGCATCGTTATGCGTGCTGACTCCGGTGAGATTCTGGCCATGGCCAGCTACCCCAATTTTGATTTGAATGACAACATGAACATCTCTCATCTGTACACCGATGAAGAAATTGCCGCCATGAAAGAAGAAGGCACCCTCAAGGATGCCTACGACAAGCTTTGGAAGAACTTCTGTATCACCGATACCTACGAGCCCGGTTCCGTTATGAAGCCTTTTACGGTTGCAATGGGACTTGAGTCGGGGAAGCTTAACGGTTCAGAAGTTTATTACTGCGGCGGCTTTTTGCAGGTTGCAGATCACAAGATTTACTGTCACGGACGTAAGGCAGAAGGCAATCTAACGGTCAAAGAAGCCGTAGCCAAATCCTGTAACGTGGCTTTAATGCAGATGGCCGCCACCATAGGCAAAGAAACCTTCCTTGAGTACCAGAGCATCTTTAACCTCGGCCTTAAGACCAATATCGACCTTGCGGGCGAGAGCCGTACCGACGGCCTTGTATTCAACGATAAGACCATGAATGTTACGGAACTTGCAACAGCGAGCTTCGGTCAGGGCTTTAACGTTACCATGATTCAGATGGCTGCGGGCTATGCGGCACTTGTTAACGGCGGATATTACTACGAGCCCCATGTGGTGTCCAAGATTCTTTCTCCCAGCGGTTCTGTAGTTAAGAACATTGAGCCCAGACTTGTTAAGCAGATAGTATCATCCTCCACATCGGAGAAGATTATAGAGTATTGTAATTCAGTAGTTACTGACGGTACCGGCTGGCGTGCGAAGCCCGCAGGCTACTCCATAGGCGGTAAGACCGGTACGGCGGAGACCGTTCCCCGTGACAACGGCGAGTACGTAGTTTCCTTTATGTGCCACGCTCCCGCAGATCATCCCGAAATTATCTGCTATGTTGTGGTAGACCGTCCCAACGTAAGAGAACAGGATGATGCCAAATACTCATCCATTATTTCAAGGCAGATTCTTACAGAGATTCTTCCTTACCTTAACATCCCCATGACCGAGGAAGTAAGCGACAAAGAAAGAGAAGAACTCTTAGCCCTTGAATTATCCATCTACACCAACCGTGTAGAGCAGGAAGATGCGGAAGCCGACGCCTCCGCCAACAATCCGGAAGGAGAACAGTAATACATTTTATGAAGACAACATTTTTAATCGCTTCGCTTGCGGCGTTTTTGTTAAGCATTGTTTTGGGACCCGTTATTTTGCCTGTATTAAGGCGTATCAAGGCGGGACAGACCGTAAGAGACGACGGCCCTCAGACCCATCTTAAAAAGAACGGAACTCCTGTTATGGGAGCCTTTATATATCTTATTTCCGCAGGTATAGTAAGCGCTTTCTTTACTAAGGACTATCCAGAAAGCGTGCCCATACTTCTTTTGACGCTTGCTTTTGCGGCTATAGGCTTTATCGACGATTTTCTTAAGGTTGTGCTTAAGAGAGCGGACGGTTTAAGAGTGTGGCAGAAGCTTCTTTTACAGCTTATTGCTTCCGGCGCGTTTTGTTTTTATATGACTAAGAGTGCATCGTGGTCATTCGATGCTTTTGTGCCCTTTATGGGAGAGAAGACCGTTAATTTCGGTGTTTTTGCCATTCCTGTTACCATGTTTATTATCGTAGGTACCGTTAACGGCTCCAATTTTACCGACGGTGTCGATGGCCTTGAAACCACTGTTACAAGCGCCATAATGGCCTTTTTCCTTGCGGTTTCCATAGGCCTTAAGTCGGGTGTGGCAATTTTGCCCGCTATTTTCCTCGGCGCCCTTTCGGGATTCCTTATGTTTAACGTTAACAAAGCACTTGTTTTCATGGGAGATACCGGGTCGCTTGCTCTCGGAGCATTGGTGTCGGGACTTTCGATTTTCCTTCACATTCAGTTGTATCTTCCCATTTTTGCGCTGATTTATTTTGTGGAAGTTTTAAGTGTTATCATTCAGGTAACATACTTTAAGTTAACCCATGGCAAAAGAATATTCAGAATGACACCCATCCATCACCACTTTGAACTCGGCGGCTGGACGGAAGCCAAGGTTGTAGCGGTTTTTGCAACCGTAACACTGGTACTTTGCGCTGTATCACTTCTGTTTATTCCTACTATTTTGTTTTAATTCTTTAACTCGGGGGATTTTTTAATGGCAGACAAAAAAAGGGTAAAAACAAGAAGATATTTTGACTATCTGCTTTTATTTATCGTGCTTTTTTTGCTTGGTTTCGGCCTTGTTATGATATATTCCACAAGCTTTTACGCCGCTTCCACCCAATATGACGGAGACGGACTGTATTTCTTCAGAAAACAGGCCATAGCAGTGGTGCTGGGCCTTGCGGTCATGTTTGTGGTAAGTTTCGTTCCCGTGGACGTTTACAGACGCCTTACGGTTATAATTTACATCGTATCCTTTGTGTCGGTTTTGCTGGTTCTTTCAAGTCTGGCTCACACCTCCCACGGCGCTACGAGATGGATTTACATTTTCGGTTTTTCCATTCAGCCTGCGGAGATTGCCAAAATCGGCGCCATTATCACCACGGCCACCATTATTTTCGGACTTAAGAAAAAAGAACGCCTTTCGGCTAAGGGCTTCTTTATGATACTTCTTCCCGGTGCCGTACTTGCGGGACTGGTATTGGTTCTTACCAAAAACTTAAGCTCGGCTATTATTATAGGCGGCATTGTTTATGCTATGTATACGCTGTGTGAGAAGAAGAATCTGACGCCTTACATCATTCTTTTGGCGGGTATTATTCTTGCTACGGTTGCGGTGCTTTTGATAGTTAAGTTCCCCGATAAGTTTTCTTTCGGCTACAGAGCTGAGCGTATTCTTGCATGGGTCAATCCCGAGGCTTATGCCGACGGTAAAGGCTTCCAGCCCATTCAGTCTCTTTACGGAATCGGTTCCGGCGGAATCTGGGGCAAGGGCCTTGGCAAGAGTGTTCAGAAGTTATATTTCCTTCCCGAAGCTCACAACGATATGATTTTTTCGATTATCTGCGAGGAACTGGGACTGTTCGGCGGACTTGCCATTATTATCATGTTTATTCTTTTGCTTTGGCGTATAAGAGATATATCCGCCCACATTACGGACGTGTATGAGAATCTTTTGCTTACGGGTATTTTTGCCCAGATAGCAATTCAGGTTTTACTTAATATTGCAGTTGTTACCAATACCGTTCCCAATACGGGTATTTCACTTCCCTTCATCAGTTACGGCGGTTCCAGTGTGATTATTCTTCTGGCTGAAATGGGTATCGTAATGCGCATTTCAAGGGACTGCGACTTCAGGGAAGAAATCAGGCGTCCCGCACCGGCTCCCGAGCCTGAAAGAGAAGAGGAAGAGGAACTTACTCCCGCTGAACGCGCAAGAGCCGCCAGAGCGGCAAGAGCCCGCAGAGCAAAGGAAAAGACTCGATGAGAAAGAAAAACGTAAAAAGAAAACTCTCACCGGTTTTGATTGTTTTTATAGTGATTCTTTTTTTGATACTGGCAGGTTTTGGAACCTACGAGTATCTCTTAAAGGCATATAAAGTCGTCAATGTCTATGTGGAGGGCAATACCCACTATACGGATGACGAGATTAAAGCCCTTATTATGACCGGTGATTACGGCGACAATTCTTTGTACTTATCCCACAAATACAAGAACAAAGAAATCAGGGACATTCCTTTTGTGGAAACCGTCAACGTCAAGATACTTTCCAAGGATACGGTTAAGATTACCGTATATGAGAAGGCTCTGGCAGGCTATATTGAGTATCTGGGACGGTACATTTACTTTGACAAAGACGGAATCGTGGTGGAGGCATCCACCGTGAGAACCGAGGGCATTCCCGAAGTTGTGGGAATCGATTTTGACTACGAGATTCTTTATGAGAAGCTTCCGGCCAAAGACCCCGAGCTTTTCTTAAAGGTTTTAAATATCACCAAGCTCATGGAGAAATACGATGTTTTTGCCGAGAAGATTTATTTTTCCAACTTCGGAGAGATAACACTCTTTAAGGACGACATCACCATTAAGCTGGGCAAGGACAAAGACCTTGATATAAAGATTATGAATTTAAACGCAATCCTTCAGAAACTTGAAGGAAAAAAAGGTACCTTAAGAATGGAGAATTACGACGAAACCACCAAGAGAACTTCTTTTGAGGTGGAGGCGGAATAACATTTGGTACCGCAGTGAGGCATATTTGTGGAATTATTGGATATTTTGAAGTCCGTAACCGAGGACAAGGACGTACTCGTCTTGGGATACGGCAGAGAAGGGCAGTCTTCTTTAAAAAGAATACTTGAAGCAGGCACCTACAGGTCACTTACCGTAAGCGATAAAAGAGACGTTTCGGCGGAGCTTCCTGCGGGAATTGACTGTATCGGCGGAGATGCTTATCAGGATACTCTTGACGATTACGATATAGTGTTTAAGACCCCCGGAATTGTGCTGGACAGAGATATTTCACAATACGACTGCGAGATTACCTCGGAGGCGGAAATCTTTACGGAAGCCTACAGAGACAGGATTATAGGCATTACCGGCACCAAGGGTAAGAGCACCACTTCGTCCCTTTTATATCATGTGTTAAAAGAAGCCGGTGTGGATGCGGTATTTGCGGGTAACATCGGTATTCCGGTGTTTGACATCGCTGAGAATATTGGTCCCGAGACCGTTGTGGTTATTGAGCTTTCCTGCCATCAGCTTGAGTATATTAAGACCTCCCCTCATAAGGCAATTTTGTTAAATGTATACGAGGACCATCTCGACCATTACGGCACCAGAGAGAAATACGGTCTTGCGAAAAAGAATATATACAGACATCAGAAAGAAGAAGACTTTCTTTATACACTTCCCGAAGTGACGGCTGAATGGGGTAAGGCACCTTCTCAGACCGTTTATGTTTCGGTTGAGGACTGTCCCGTTAAATCTTTTGATGATTACAAAGATATTAAGCTTAAGGGTGCTCACAACCTTTTAAATGCGGCTTTTGTATATGATGTGGCACGAGAGTATGGCGTGAGCGAGAGTGCCTTTATTGAGGCTTTAAAAACCTTTGAACCCCTTCCTCACAGACTTGAGTATGCGGGGCGCTTCAAGGGTATAGATTTTTATGACGATTCCATATCCACCACGGTTAAATCTGCCATAAGTGCCGTTGAGAGCATTAAGAATTCGACGGTGTTACTCGTGGGCGGTATGGAGAGAAACATCGACTATGAAGAGCTGGTGGAATATGTTTCAAAGAGCCGGCTTAAGTATCTTATATGCATGTACGAATCCGGCGCACGTATTTATGATATGTATGAGCGGATTGACAAAAAAGAAGATGCTCCGAAAGCCTTTAAAGTCAAGGATTTGGAGGAGGCGGTGGCTCTTTCTTTTGATAAGACCGGTGAAGGAGAAGCGGTGCTTTTAAGCCCCGCGGCGGCCAGTTACGGATATTTTAAGAATTTTGAAGAGCGCGGAAATGTATTTAAAATGCTAATAAAAAAATAAGGATTTGTAATGTATTTTTTGTTGCGCATTTGACGATTTAATTATATTATAGTTTTGTGAGTTTTTGTAAGTGAAGGAGGAAGTACCTTGCTGGAGATTATTAGTAACGAGGCTGAATCTGCTGCAAAGATTGTGGTTATCGGTGTAGGTGGAGCAGGTAATAACGCTGTAAATAGAATGGTTGAAGAAGATATAGGGGGCGTGGAGTTCATCGGTGTCAACACCGACAAGCAGGCACTTCAGCTTTGCAAAGCTCCCAAACTCATTCAGATAGGTGAGAAGCTCACCAAAGGACTTGGCGCAGGCGCCAAACCCGAAATCGGTGAGAAGGCGGCGGAAGAAAGCGCCGAAGTACTCGAAGCATCCATCCGCGGTGCCGACATGGTATTCATTACCTGCGGTATGGGCGGCGGAACCGGTACGGGAGCTGCTCCCGTTATTGCCAAGATCGCCAAAGACATGGGCATCTTAACCGTAGGTGTTGTTACCAAGCCTTTCAGATTTGAAGCCCGCCAGCGTATGGTTAATGCCATAAGCGGTATAGATCGTATTAAAGAGAACGTAGATACACTTGTTGTCATTCCCAATGACAAACTTTTAGAGATTATTGACAAGCGCACACCCTTCCCGGATGCTCTTAAGAAGGCCGATGAAGTCCTTCAGCAGGCAGTTTCCGGTATTACCGACCTTATCAATGCACCCGCACTTATCAACCTTGACTTCGCGGATGTGCAGACAGTTATGAAGGGCATGGGCGTTGCTCATATCGGTATCGGTAACGGTAAGGGCGATGACAAGGCTATGGATGCCGTTAAGATGGCAGTTGAGTCTCCCTTGCTTGAGACCACCATCACCGGTGCCAAAAATGTTATCATTAATATTTCCGGTGACATTACCATGGCAGACGTTGCGGATGCAACCGATTATGTAAGAGAACTTGCCGGCGACGACGTTAACGTTATCTTCGGTGCATTATATTCCAAGGAAGAGCAGGAGACCTGTAAGATTGCGGTTATCGCAACAGGACTTTCGGTTAATACCAATCCCGGATTTGCCGCAAGACCCGCTACCGCTGCTACACCCACCGTTAAGCCCGTATTGCCTCAGGCAACACCTTCCGTTGCTCCTACGGCAACCTTTAACAGTGATTTGTTCAAGAACACTCCTTCCAAGCTTAACAGCAAGGTAGATCCCACCACTCTTGTGGTTCCGGATTTCCTTAAGAAGAAATAAGAGTAAAAAATTAGGCCACCGCAAAAGCGGTGGCCTTTTTATGTATGTAACCCTTATTTTTCAAATATGATGACTTCTGCGGAAAAATCGCAGGAAGCGTCGCCGTATTTCTTTAACTGTTTAAGTGAGGATAAATCCACACCGGTTTCTTTTGCATATTCGCTCAGACCGCAGGAATTCTCAAATCTGTGGAATACACACAATACTTTGTTGTCCAGTTCTCTCAGTACCAGCTGTGAGCCCGTAGGCTTGTTGTAACTGTGGGCCGCAGATTTAATAACGGTGGTGCTTCCGTCCTTGATAATGGGAGCGGCTTCACGGTACAAGGCAATAGCTTCATCCACAAGCTGCCACTGATGTTCGCTTAAATCGTATATGTCTCCGCTTAAGCCCATACGGCCTAGAAATGTGGCACATAAAGAGTAATACAAGCGTGAGTCTGTATCGGCGGCTCTTAAAACGGACCATATCTGGCTCTGCTCGGGTCTTACCACTCTGTGAATGTTGGCCGCAATTATGGGAAGAGAAGGTATCTCGTGAGCGTCTGAGAAGCTGGCCTGGGAGGCAAGCTCCATGAAGGAGGGCTCAAGTCTGTGACCACCGCTTGAGCAGTTCTCAATTACGAGGTCGGGAATTTCACGACGCATTTTTCTAAAGAAGTCCTGAGCTTTAAGGACTTTCTTTCTAAGGTTTTCACCCGGAGCTTCGGGACCGTCGCAGCCGATGCCCATGGTATCGTTGTAGTCTACTTTGATATAGCCAAATCCGTTGTCTTTGAGAGTGCCGATGACATTCTTTGTAAGATAATCCTCTACGTAAGGGTCTTCCATATCCCAGAATCTTGCGCCGCCGATGGTAAGGGGAACACCGTCCTTTTTAACAAAGTGTTCGCTGTCATACATGCCGGATTTGGGCGATGCAACTTCAAATTCAAACCAGATACCGGGTATCATGTCTTTGGAACGGATGTAGTCCGCAAGTTCTTTGAGACCGTTGGGGAAGCGCTTTTTGTTGACGCTCCAGTCGCCTCTGTATTCCCACCAGTTGCCGCAGTCTGCGTACCAGCCTGAATCCATAACAAGGTACTGGATGCCTTTTCCGGCAATTTTGTCCGCAACGCGCTTTAAATTGTCGATTGTGGGATTGCCCCAGGTTGCGCAGTATTCGTTAAAGGTAATGCCCATATGATCGTCTGCGGGACTGATGTCAGGGTGCTGAGCCTTTACAAGCTTGTCGCAGGCTTCTTCAAGTGTAGAGCCTGTAGCCACAACCGCCTTGGGTGCATTAAAGGTTTCACTGGGCTTGACGATTTTGCTCCACTGACCGAAGTCTTTGTCTGCAATACCGCCCGAAAGAGTAACCACATCTCCGGCGCGTACCGTTATCTCAATCTGCCAGGATGCGGGAGAGTATAACTGCACAGCCGTAAAAGAATGACTTTCGCTGTCCTCAAGTGCCACAAAGGGGAAATACTTTCTTACGGGCATTGAACCCACATTTCCGAATTTCTCGATTCTGAAAGCCATATTGTTCCAGGAATGTTCCATGTTAAGGTCCGTCAGATCATCGGTCTTAACACGTCCTTCCGCACTCCAGAAAGCAAGTATTCTGTGAAGCTTATCTGCCTTAACATCCTTCAAAAGAAAAGAAGTAAGCATTTCAAGAGTAACGGTTTCTTTGGAACCGTTGGTAAAAGAAGTGTTGACGACGGTTGCGTCCGAGTAAGGGCTCTTCGCATATTCGGAGACAAGTCTGAGTCCGTCAGCGGAAGAGTAAACTACACGACCGTCTTCCTCATTGACGTCTTGGAAACGTCTCATGGTGGAGCTGTCAAGCATGGTAAGACCGCAGGAATAGAAGCCGCAGTATTCGTCGCCCACAAGTTTACATTGAGCTGTGCTTTTTATGTTCATGGGAAATGTCCTTTCGTTTTTTTTCTTTTACTATACAACAGAAATTCAAATTAGTAAAACGTTTTATAAGGCATAAATACAACTTTTTTGCAGACCTACAAATTGATAAAAACCCTCCGGTATGATAAAATCTCATAAAGATTGTAAGTTACTTTTACGGAGGTAAATTATGAATTGGTTGGCTATACTTGATGTTGCGATGCCGGGTCCGCAGGTGACTCCCGATGAAAAAGGTTTTGCGGGATGGATTATCGGCGTTATTGTTGCGGCACTGATTATTGTTACGATAAGCGTTGTCTGCATCAGAAAGAGTATTAAGAAGCACAAAGAAGAAGGGGCGGCAGATAAGGCTCAGACCGAAACCTGTAAAACGGAAGAGGAACAGATTAAGGGGGAATAGCTGAATGATTTATTTATTGGCTCCCATACTGATGCCGATTCTAATGCTGGCAGGGACAATAGGCCTTACTTTGGCCATTGAGTATCCGATTATTTACGGCACGGGCATTACGAAAAACGGAAGATATATAGTAGCGGTGAATGCGCTGACAAACGTAGTATTGAATACAGGCACGCTCTTAATTTATGCGATTTCCTTCGTAAGAAGCAACGAGCCCGGTATCTTTATCTGGATTTTGCTTATGGAGTTTGCGGCCATACCGATAAGTGAAGCGCTGCTTTACATGAAGGTATCGGATGCGTCCAAAAAGAAAGTGGTGTTGGTTACTTACGTTGCTAATGTTTTGTCTTTTTTAATCGGTCTGGAAGTCGTGGGGTTCTTTATGGGAAACGGAATCCACGGAATAAGTGATTTCTTTATTTCCGTGAAAGGAGCAATGAGATGGATAAGCTGATTTATGCGCTTTTGGATGTGGGAATCGGCGGAGCGGTTATTTTCTTTGGCGGTATTGCAGCCGTTATATTTATTGTTCTGGCGGTTGTAATTATTTATCTTAGTGTTAAGCACATCAAAAAAGAAATAAAAAGAAAAGAAGAGTTGGAAAAAACTGAAGAGGAAGAATCCCTTGAGGAATAAAAACGGTGTTTATTATTTCATAGTTCACGCCTGCGTTGAAACCATATGCTTTTATCTGTTAAGGCTTCATTATCCGCTGATGCTTGCGGGGACCATTGCATTTGTGTACGATTTCTTTGCATTTTTGCCCCAGGGGATTATCGGCAAGTTTATTGAGGACCATAAAAAGCTTCCCTATGAGACCATAGGCAATGTGCTTATGATGGCGGCCATATTCCTTGTTGCGTCGCCGGTTCATGCGGTGCATGTGGGCGGATATGTGGTACTGGGTATCGGCAATGCGATTATGCATGAGTGCGGTGCGTTGGCTACTGTTACGGAGAGCGAAGGAAAGATTTTCCCGTCGGCCTTGTTTGTATCAGGCGGCGGTGTGGGTATCGTAATCGGACAGACTATGGGCATTAATCAGGTGTCTGTATGGTTTCTTCTGATTCCTGCGATAATATCCGAGGTGTGTGCGCTGGTGGCGCGTAAGTCTGTGAGAAAGGGCGTATACCCGGTATTTGACGTAGTTAATCATAAGTATTCGGCAGGGGTGATACTGATAGTTGCCTTTCTGGTTACGGCAGTGAGAAGTTACCTCGGTTATGCCATTCCCATATCATGGAACAAAGAACTCTGGCAGACAATCCTCCTGTTTGGAATAATGGGACTCGGCAAGGCTCTCGGAGGATATTTTGTGGACCGCTTCGGAGCGAGAAGAGTTGCACTGGTGAGTACCCTTGCGGCCATTCCGTTTCTGATATTCGGGGACAAGATTATGGTGGTGTCGGTTATCGGTGTGTTCTTTTTCTCCATGACCATGAGTATTACTTTTGCAATGTGCTTAAGCGTGCTCAGGTTCAGTCCGGGGCTTGCTTTCGGCGTAACTACGGCGGCTTTGTTTATAGGTTTGGTACCCGCTTTCTTTGTAAGGTTTAATCTGTATATAAACGCTATATTCATTGTGGTTTTCTCAATAGTATGTTGCGTTCTTTTGCTTAAAACACTTAAAAAGTAATTGGTTACCATAACTTATTGACATAAGTTATGTAAAGTCTTATAATTACTGATGTAACCAGTGTTTGTTGTTTTCCATAAGGAGAGAACAATTATGAAATGTCCGTTTTGCGGTCATCCGGATACCAGTGTTATAGACTCAAGACCCGCTGATGACAACAGCTCCATCAGACGTCGCCGTGTGTGCAGTGCCTGCGACAAGAGATTTACCACTTACGAAAAGGTTGAGACCATTCCCCTGATTATTGTTAAGAAGGACAAGAATCGTGAGACCTACGACAGAAGAAAGCTTGAGGGCGGTGTACTGAGAGCCTGTCACAAGAGACCGGTTACTGCGGCGCAGATCAGCCAGATTGTGGATGACGTTGAAACCGAAATCTTTTCCCGTGAGGAGAAAGAAATCGAGAGCCACGTAATAGGCGAGCTTGTTATGGAAAAACTTAAGGATGTGGATGCGGTTGCATACGTTCGTTTTGCGTCTGTATACAAAGATTTCAAGGACGTAGACACATTTATGGACGAACTTAAGAAGATGCTTAAATAAAGATTGTTTTTTTAAAGGTGCAAAGTGGGTTTTGCACCTTTTTGTGTTGACTTTTATTCTTAAATAAGTTACAAATACATTGTCAATTTAATAACGAAGCAAAAGGAGATAAGAAATGAAAGCTTTTAAGAAATTGTGGAGGCTGATTTTTTTGTCGGCCACACTTACTGTTGCACTTTGCGCATGCGGAGGCGACAAGGCGGGTGATGCTTCAGCTCACATTACAATAGGAATCCCCCAGGATTTGGAGGAGACTCTTGACCCCCATGAAGCTATGGCGGCAGGAACCAGAGAAATCCTATTCAACATTTATGAGGGCCTTGTTAAGCCCAACTCAAACGGTGAGTTAATCCCCGCTGTGGCAGATGAATTTTCAGTATCTGATGACGGACTTACTTACACTTTCCACTTAAGAAAAGGTGTTAAGTTCCATAACGGTTCTGACGTAACGGCGGAGGATGTTTTATACAGTATTGGACGAAACGCCGATCCGTCAAGCGAGACCGCTTACGCATCGGCTTTTTCTAATGTTAAGGAATACAAAGCCGACGGAGAGAACATCGTTATCACCCTTAACCAGAAGGACAATGACTTTTTACAGAGCATGACCATCGGTATCATTCCCAAGGACGTTACCGACATTGCCACCAATCCCGTAGGTACCGGCCCTTACATGTACGTATCCCGTTCACCCCAGGAGAACGTAATCCTTAAGAGATTCAAGGATTACTGGGGAGAGAAGGCATACATCGAAGACGTTACCCTTAAGATCTGCTCCAATGCGGATTCAATCGTAATGGACCTTCTCGGCGGTTCCGTAGATTTCTTTGCACGTATTACCTCTGCTCAGGCAGCTCAGCTTAAGGATGCTGACTTCAACATCGAAGAAGGCACCATGAACCTTGTTCAGGCTATGTACTTAAACAATGCCGTTGAGCCCTTCACGAACGAGAAGGTAAGACAGGCACTTTGCTATGCGGTAGACCCCAAGGAAATCATTAACCTTGCTTTTGACGGTAAGGGTACAGAACTCGGTTCCTCAATGTTCCCCGCATTCGGCAAATACTTCGTTAAAGAGATTAACGACGTATACGACGTAGACCTTGAAAAGGCCAAAGAACTCTTAAAGGAAGCAGGATATCCCGACGGATTTTCCTTCACCATTAAGGTTCCTTCCAACTACCAGCCTCACATCGATACCGCTCAGGTTATTGCAGAGCAGCTTAAGAAAATCGGTGTGACCGCTGAGATTAAGCTCGTTGAATGGGAGTCATGGCTTTCCGACGTTTATATCGGACGTGACTACGAAGCTACCGTTGTAGGTGTTGACGCATCCCAGATGACGGCACGCGCAATGCTTGAAAGATTCACAAGCGACAGCAGCAAGAACTTTGTTAACTTTAAGAGTGACGCATATGATGCGGCATTCAACAACGCAATATCCACCACCGATGACGCCAAGGCAACCGAATACTACAAAGAATGTGAATGGATTCTTGCAAGAGAAGCAGCCAACGTTTACATTCAGGACCTTGCCGAGATGGTAGCCATCAACAAAAAGTACACAGGATATGAATTCTATCCCATTTACGTACTTGATATTGCCAAGATTAAACCTGTAAAATAATAAGTAGGCGTAAGCCCTATATAAGCAAACGAAAGAAGGTGAGAGCATGAAATATGTCTTAAAGAAGATAGGTACCTTGATACTTACTCTTTTGGCAGTTTCTGCTCTCGTTTTCTTTGCATTTTCTTTGATACCTTCCAATCCCGCCATAGCAAGGCTCGGTACCGAAGCCACTCCGGAGAAGATTGCCAAACTCATGCACGATATGGGTCTCGACAGACCTGTGCTTGAACGCTTCGGAAGCTGGATACTGGGTATTCTTCACGGTGATTTCGGAACTTCCTACAGTTACAACCAGCCCGTAACCACATTACTTTCAGAGAAGATAGGTGTAACCCTTCTTATGTCGGTTATGGCTATTCTTATTACCTGTCTTTTGTCATTCCCTCTGGGTATATATGTGGCCAGAAAGAGCGATTCGAAGCTTGATGTTCTTTTTACCACGATTAACCAGATTGTAATGAGTATTCCGTCTTTCTTTTCGGGCATTCTCATAACCCTGTTGTTCGGACTGATATTAAAGGTCTTTACTCCCGGGGGTTATGTTTCATATAAAAAAGATTTCCTCGGATGTATCGGATATCTGATATTCCCGGCTTTTGCAATAGCGCTTCCCAAGATTTCCATGGTGGTTAAGCTTCTTAGGGATACGGCGTTAAAAGAAGCCGACAAGGACTATGTGCGCACCGCTTATTCAAGAGGTAATCGTACCAAAGCGGTATTCTACAAACATGTTCTTAAGAACGCAATTATCCCGGTTATCACTTTCCTCGGCATGACTTTTGCGGATATTATTGCCGGAAGTATTATTGTGGAGCAGGTGTTCCGTGTGCCGGGACTTGGCAGGATTTTGCTTACATCAATTTCGGGAAGAGATTATCCCGTGGTGGAGGCCATCATCCTTCTTTTGGCAACAGCGGTTGTAGTCAGCAATCTGGTGGTGGATTTGCTTTATAAAAAATTCGATCCCAGAATTCATGTGTAATCATAGAGAGTAATTAATGGACAAGACTAAGACAAGAAACGTTAAGTTCATATTGGGTCTGACACTTACCGGCATCATCCTCGTTATGATGATTGCGGGAATAGTTCATACGCCTTACGACCCCATGGCAATGGATTTGTCTGCGAAGCTTGAAGGTGTGTCCTTTAAGCATATTATGGGTTGCGACAATTTCGGCCGCGATATCTTTTCAAGGGTACTGGTAGGCGTAAGAGAGACCATGTTTGTGGCGGCGGCGGTAGTGTTTATCGGTACTTTTGTAGGCATTATCATCGGCACCGTTACAGGCTATTTCGGCGGATGGGTGGACGAGATACTCATGCGTTTTAATGACGCAGTTTTGGCATTTCCGTCGGTTCTTTTGGCTCTTCTCGTAATCGGTATTATGGGCGGCGGTACCAAGGCGCTTATTATAGCTCTCGGTATAGCTTTCGTGCCCAGCTTTGCCCGAATTATAAGGGGAGAGGTATTAAGGATTCGTAACCTTGACTATATTCAGTGCGTGCGTCTGTACGGCGCCAGCCACTTAAGAATAATTGTGGTACACATTTTGCCCAACCTTCGCACCGTTTTGTTATCAAGCGTCCTTATAGGCTTTAACAATGCGGTACTGGCGGAAGCCGGCATGAGCTACCTCGGTATGGGTGCCCAGCCCCCTTATCCCAGTCTGGGACTTATGCTTTCGGAAGCGCAGGGCGTTATTTATTCAAATCCCTGGAACGCAGTTTTTCCGGGACTTGTGATAGTAATTATGATACTGGGATTTTCCCTTCTTTCCGATTCATTGGAGAAAAAAACATGAGCATGTTAAAAGTGGAAGATTTATGCATAAAAGTTCATGATAAGAAGACCACCGACACTCTTGTTTATGATGTGGACCTTACTATGGAAAAGGGCGACATCCTGGGAATCGTGGGAGAGTCGGGCTCGGGTAAGACCATGACTGCCCTTGCCATTGCGGGATTATTAAGCCGCCATGACATGGAGAAAAGCGGTCATATTACTTTTGAAGGCATTAACCTTTTGGAGGTTTCCAGAAAGGTGTTAAGAAAGATTCAGGGCAACGAAATCAGTATGGTATTTCAGGAGCCCCTTAATTCCCTCAATCCTCTTAAAAAGGTGGGTTGGCAGGTGGAAGAGAGCTTAAGGGTCCACACGGTTATGGACAAGTCCGAGATGAAGGAACGTGCCATTCAGGCCCTTCGTGACGTGGAACTTGACAATCCGGAGGCGGTTTACAACAGCTACCCTCATGAGCTTTCCGGCGGTATGAGACAGCGTGCCATGATAGCCGCAGCAATGATTATTCAGCCGAAACTCTTAATAGCAGACGAACCCACCACTGCTTTGGACGTTACCATCCAGGCAGAGATCGTGGAACTTTTAAAGCGCATCAACAAAGAACGCGGTACCGCTATTTTGTTTATTTCCCATGACTTAAGCCTCGTAAACAGCCTTTGCGAGCGGGTGCTTGTTATGCAGAACGGCTACGTGGTGGAAAGCGGTATCTGTGAAGACATATTCAACAACCCGCAGATGGACTATACCAGGAAACTGATTAACGCAATTCCCAAGAACCCTTTCTTTAAAGAGGCATAGAGCATGGCCAATATTTTAGAGGTTAGAAACCTAAGCGTAGAATTTAAAAAAGACAAAAAGCCTTTCTTTGCCGTAAGCGATGTTTCTTTTGACGTAAAAGAAGGAGAAATCCTAGGCCTTGCGGGAGAGTCCGGCTGTGGCAAATCAAGCCTTTCAAGAGCGATTCTGGGCATCCAGAAAAAAGGTGTTACGGGAAGCGTCAAACACTTCGCCAAGCGCCCTCAGATGGTATTTCAGGACCCGGCGGGCAGCCTTAATCCGTCCCAGAAGATAGGCTTTATTCTGGAAGAACCCATAAGAGTCAAGGGTAATTTTGACAAGGCCGAAAGAAAAAGAAGAGTTAAGGACATGCTTAAAAAGGTGGACCTTGACGAAGAAATTCTCGATAGATACCCCAATGAGTTATCCGGCGGTCAGCGTCAGAGAGTATGTATAGCGGCGGCACTTATGCAGGAACCGAAGTTTCTCATAGCGGATGAACCCGTATCGGCGCTGGATGTTACGGTTCAGAGCCAGATACTTGAACTTTTAAAAAGACTTCACAAAGAACTTGGCATAGCCATTCTTTTTATTTCCCACGATTTGCGTGTGGTATACAATCTCTGCGACAGGGTTATGGTTATGAAATCCGGTAAGATTGTGGAGATGGGTGAGCTTCAGGACGTGTATTTTAACCCGCAGCATCCTTACACCAAATCTTTGATGGATGCGGCCAAAACAAAATATTTAAAATAGGGGTTAAGTTTATCAGCCTATGGTCCGATAATATAGGTGACGGCAAAGGAATGCCGGGGGTTGAAAACCTAGAGTTTATCAGGTATAATTAAAGTATAATACCTATTATGTAAACTCATCACATGGAGGATTACAGGTATGGCAATCAACATTTTTTCCGACTACGGCGGATTTTACAATAGTTATAAAGTAACAGATATCCCCAAGGTGGATGTTGAAGCGGTTAAGAAGCAGGATGAGCTTAAAGCACAGGAAGCTTTGGCACTTCCCGAACTTCCCAAGACTGAGGCGGTTCCCGAGGCAGTTAAGCCCGACCTTCGCAGCAAGACCGCAGATCTTGACAACATCTCCCTTACTTTCAATGCAGGGGATGATTTCTCATACCTTGGTTCCGACTTTGAAATCGAGAAGCTTGATATCAACAGAGCAATCTCCGATATGCACAAGGACAAGATTTTAGAGGATTATCAGTACTTTGTAGGTACACAGAGCGACTCCGATGCCACCTACTCCGGTGAAGAAGGAAAAGTATTTCTTAAGTTTTAAGTTTTCTTTGAACATATGAATATGCTATAATTAGAGCGTCTTTAATAAGACGCTCTATTTTTATGCCGCGAGGTTACAATATGTTTAAAAGATTTTATCCTTCCGAAATGAAGGATTCCACATACAGCATAGATTTTGATGCATTATACAAAAAAGGGTACAGAAACGTTATCTTCGATATCGACAATACACTGGTACGTCACGGAGCACCTCAGACCGAGCAGTCCCTTTCTTTTCTGAAGGGGCTTATGGACAAGGGATTCGGTGTTCTTTTTTTGTCCAACAATAAGGAACCGAGGGTTAAGTCATTTAACGACCCTCTGGGCGCCAAATATATCTACAGAGCGGGCAAACCGGGCGTTAAGGGCTACCTTGAAGCGGTAGAGATGCTCGGGGGTACCGTTGACAATACTCTTTTTGTGGGCGACCAGCTTTTTACCGATGTCTGGGGAGCCAACAGAGTGGGCATGCACACCATTTTAGTTAAGCCCATCGACAAACATGAGGAGATTCAGATAGTCCTTAAGCGTATTCTTGAGAAACCCGTGCTTCGTTCTTACGCAAGAAGCCTTAAGAAGACATCCCAGTTCGGTCTTATCGGCAATCCCGTAAGCCATTCCAAGTCGCCCCTTATTCACAATACATTCGCAGAGCTTCGGGGAGACAATCTCGAATACAACCTGTATCAGCTTGAGGAACAGGAGCTGGGCAGCGCACTTAAACGCTTTAAGAAGCTTAACTTTAAGGGCCTTAACGTCACCATTCCGTACAAAGAAAAAATCATTCCTTTTTTGTGCGGCGTAAGCGAAACCGCTTCCAAAGTGGGTGCCGTTAATACTCTTAAACTTACCGATAAAGGCTACTACGGCACCAACACGGACATTACGGGCATCAAGAGAACC
>JAEEGJ010009278.1_pt1 | contig 26468 bp, 24 predicted proteins | sample 8958761 | NCBI WGS metagenome assembly JAEEGJ01 (sample SAMN16246546, study PRJNA631951) | gut metagenome | biome: gut microbiome; feature: rumen; material: RS-attached | host: Bos | place: Iran: Karaj | collected 2018-10 | reverse complement strand
GTGATTCCCATAAAAAAGAAAGCCAAAAGAATATTCTGATTCTTATGGCTTCTCTGTAATCAAACTTGATAATTTATATTTATTCAACTGTAACAACCTTAGCAAGGTTTCTCGGCTTATCAACATCGAATCCCTTTGTATATGATGTGTAATAAGCTATGAGCTGCATAACTACAGCTGCAGGGAACGGCATGAACTTATCATCCATCTCGGGAAGGATAAATGTATCATCCTCAGGGATATTCATATCCTTATAAAGAGATTCTCTTGTGATAAGTATCATACTTGCACCACGTGATTGAACCTCTCTGATATTAGAGTATTCCTTTGATGCAAGTGCACTCTGAGTAACAAGTGCCACTACAGGTATTCCGTCTGTAATAAGAGCAATTGTTCCATGTTTAAGCTCACCGGATGCGTATGCTTCCGAATGAACATATGAAATTTCTTTAAGTTTCAGCGAACCTTCAAGAAGAAGTGAATAATCAAGTCCTCTACCGATCATGAATGCATTCTCTGCAAGGAGAAACTTGCTTGTCATCTTCTTTACGAATTCTTTTTTCTCTAAAATATGTTCAATAACTTCAGGAACTCTCTGAAGTTCATTCAAATACTCGCTAACCTCTTCTTCTGAAACAAGTCCGTTAAGTCTTGCCGCATGAATTGCAAGAAGGTAGAAAACAGATAACTGGCTTGTGAAAGCCTTGGTACTTGCAACCGCAATCTCAGGGCCTGCGTGAGTATAAATGCAGTAATCACTGATATCTGCAATTGTTGAGCCCTTTACATTGACTATAGAAAGGACCTTTGCCCCCTTCTTTCTGGCATACTTGATAGCCTCGATGGTATCTACGGTCTCACCTGACTGTGATACAGCTATAACAAGAGTACCGGGCTTAATAACCGGATCGTTGTATGTAAATTCAGAAGCTACCGCAACATCAGTGTGCATATTTGCAAGTGAATGGAAAAGCTGCTGACCTATAAGACCTGCATGCATAGCTGTTCCACATGCGATAACCACAATATTCTGATTCTCTCTGAAGAAGGAATTTGGAATTCCCTCTGCTTCAAAAGATATATTTCCGTTGACGATGTGAGGTGCGATTGTATCCTTAATGGCATCGGGCTGCTCATGGATCTCTTTTTCCATATAGAATGCGTATCCGCCCTTGCCGCCACGACTTGTATCCCAGTCGATAGTCATGAGCTGAAGAGGAACCTCATGTCTCTTCTCATCGTGAACAACAATTCCCTTAGCTGAAAGGCATGCAACCTGATACTCGGGAAGGAATGCGTATTCCTTTGCATGTACGCCAAGCGCTGCAACGTCAGAGGCAAGCAGTGCTCCGTGCTCAGTCATTGCAACAACAATAGGACTTACATTTCTGATAGCATATATCTTACCCGGCTGATCTGCGAAAAGAACCGCAAAAGCAAATGTTCCCTTAAGTTTAGAAACAAGCTCTCTCAATGCCTTCTCAGGATCTCCGTCATACAAGCAATTCAAAACTGCTGCAGCTACTTCAGTATCTGTCTCTGAAATAAGCTTGCCCTTAAGATCGTACTCTTTTACGAGTTCCTTGTAATTCTCGATAATTCCATTATGTACAAGTGTAATTCTTCCATTCTGATGAGGATGAGCATTCTCATCACTGACTCCACCATGTGTAGCCCAACGTGTATGTCCTATTCCGGCGCAAGCCTCATCTGTAAGACCGGCACATACTTCTCTTAACTTGGAAACTCTTCCTGCAACCTTATTTACAACAGGTCCGTTTGCTCCCTCGGGAAAAAGTGCTACACCCGCACTGTCATATCCTCTATATTCCAAAAGCTCCAATGAATCAAGTAAGATATCCTTTGTGCTCTTTTTACCTATATAACCAATAATTCCGCACATAACCTCTCCAATCAACTTTAATCTCTTTTTTTCTTATAATAAAGTACTTATACAAGCACAATAAAAGCCAATGCCTTATTATAAAAGTTTGTTGCTTTTTAGTCAAATTTGACATCGCGGCCTCAGTCATGTAAAATTTCAAGGAATTATGATTAGTATAAAGAATTTAAAAAAGAAAAACTTAATATTGGTAACAGGTGTACTTTTTGCAACTTCGCTGGCAGTCTGCGGAGCAGGAATGGCAACGGGTGAGATTGATATCTCAGCTACCGAGGATTCGATCATCGCTGCAACACAAGCAGTTTCGATCATGCCGGAAAATACTGAAGCATCCACTGCAGGATCTTCAGATCAGGTTATCCTTCCTGAAGAGCAAGTTGATCCAACTGCTGTTGTACCGTATGAAGCTCCTGCGGATATGTACGCAACAGCTACCGTGAACGTAAGAAGCGGTGCAGGAACAGAATTTGAAAAAATCGGAAAGCTCGCATGGGGAACCCCTATTAAAGTATCGGGCGAAACAGGCAACGGTTGGTATGAAGTAGCATATAAAGACGGATTGGGATATGTCAGCAAGGAATATGTATCTACAGCAATCCCCGGAGTGCCTTTTCTTTTTGTCGGCGATTCAAGAACAGTTCAGATGAAAACTGCTGTCGGCTCAACCGACAAAGCATATGTAGCCAAGGTTGGTGAAGGCTACAGTTGGTTCAAGAACAGTGCTCTTCCTCAGATTCCCAATTACGCAGGAAACGGCACCACAATGATCATCAACTTCGGTGTAAACGATCTTGCAAATGCATCCAAATACATCAAACTTGTAAACAGCAATATTGATGCATGGACTGCTGCCGGAATCAAGGTTTACTACGCAGCCGTTACTCCGGTAAAGAACTGCAAGACAGTTTCCAATGACCAGATAGAACGTTTCAATGCAAAGCTTAAGTCTCAGCTCGATCCCAGAATCACCTGGATTGATGGCTATTCTTATTTGAAGCAGAACGGCTTCTCAACAGGGGACGGACTCCACTACAACAACTCAACCTACAAGAGTCTCTACTCCTACTACATGTCAGTAATCGATGCATAAAGCTTAATGAAGGCTGTCACATTTGTGGCAGCCTTTTCTGATGTCTGTGCGAAAGTTCGGTGGGCTGTGAGTCACCGTAAGGATATAAGGCGGATTTTCGCAGGGTTGCATATGTTGATATTCAAGGCATAAAAAGGCTTCTTAATTCATTCTTCGCTCCAAAACTCGCCCATAAATGGGCTCAAACAGTTGGAGCGAGGGCAGAATGAATTAAGAAGCCTTTTTACGCTCTTGAATATGGCAACATATGTAAATGCTGCGAAAATCCGCCTTATATCCTTACGGTGACGCCGCAGGTCCCAACTCTCCCACTATTCCACACTCACATGAAAAGCCCTATTCAATAAAAAGCACCACGAAATGAAACCACAAACAATAAGAGCTTTCACTGGAAGAAGGCGCTCGTAAGCGTTATTTCAAATCAACAAAAAAAGCCGCCAAAAAGCGACTCTCCAAAGCTGCTGACGGGAATCGAACCCGTGACCTCCGCACTACCAATGCGACGCACTACCGACTGTGCTACAACAGCGCATGCCCTAAAGCACGAAGTTTATTATAACAATCATAAATACCCGTGTCAATCAGAATCTAAAGTAATAAGAAGTACTACCTAAGGCGCTCAATGAATGTGCAGTACTGCACCCTTCACCATGTGGCTATAAGGTGGATTTTCGAAGTCTTTACAGATGTTGCCATATTCAAGAGCAATAAAAAACTGAACTTTTCATTCTGCCCTCGCTCCAACTGTCTGAGCCCATCTATGGGCGAGTTTTGGAGCGAAGAATGAAAAGTTCAGTTTTTTATTGCCTTGAATATCAACATCTGTAACCGCGAGAAAATCCACCTTATAGCCACATGGTGAAGCCCCTCGCAGTATTTCACATCATCAATTCATCGATAAGGTATCTGTAGATCTCTTCGTTCTTTTTTTGCCATTTATCGCATATTGCCTGGGCAATCTCTTCTGTTGGGACAGGAATTGCGATATCGATTATACTCTTTCCGTTCTCTATGGCTACAAGGTGCGTAGTATACTCCTTGTCTCCGGTCTTGCTGTAATCGCCGACTATCGATGACTCATTTCTGAACTTCAGACTGTTTGCCTTTAGGAACTCATCGGCCTGCTGCTTTATTGCAGGATTTATCCTATCGCCAAAAAACTTGAGCGTCTCTTCTCCTTCAGCGGTGATTTCAAGAAAAGTTCTGTTCACCACAGTTTTTTCAACAATAAGTTCAGACGAAACAAGCTCAGCAAATACTTCCTGAAGCGTCAAAAATGTTGTATATTCTTTTTCCAATATAAAGTCATAGATCTGCGACTTGCTAAGAGGCACTTCGCAGCGCTTTAGCATGTACAGAACAATCATTTTGTATAAAGTAAGATACCGTGAGCTCACAATGTTGCCTCCAAAAAATAAGTATTACCGGTGCAATATCACATTCTCAGATGTGAGCTTTTACTGCCGCTGAAATGACATCCGCTACTCTCTCATCAAAAGCTGCAGGAAGGATATTCTCATCGTTAAGCTCATCATCCGGGATAAGTCCTGCAAGTGCGGTTGCAGCCGCAAGCTTCATCTCTTCTGTAATCTGCTTAGCTCTTCCTTCCAGTGCGCCGCGGAAGATTCCGGGGAATACAAGAACGTTATTAACCTGGTTGGGGAAGTCACTTCTTCCTGTTCCTATAACCCTTACTCCTGCTTCTTTTGCAACATCGGGCATGATCTCGGGAACGGGATTTGCCATAGCAAACATGATCGCATCCTTGTTCATTCCCTGAGCCATTTCTTTTGTCACGATTCCGGGAGCTGAAACTCCGACAAATACATCTGCTCCTTTAAGAGCATCTGCAAGAGTTCCGTTCTCCTGATCGGGATTTGTCACATCCATCATCTTTTCCTGCATCCAGTTAAGATCGGGTGATGACTTACTGAGAATTCCGGATTTATCGCACATAATTACTTTCTTGAATCCATAGCGAAGAAGAAGCTTTGTGATAGCTATTCCGGCGCTTCCCGCACCATTTACAACAACCTTACAGTCTTCTTTCTTCTTGCCTACAACCTTAAGTCCGTTGATAACACCTGCAAGAACTACGATTGCCGTTCCGTGCTGGTCGTCATGGAATACCGGGATATCAAGAATCTCTTTTAATCTCTCTTCAATCTCAAAACATCTGGGTGCGGAAATATCCTCAAGGTTGATTCCGCCAAATCCGGGTGCAAGATATGTAACAGCCTTAATTATCTCTTCTGTGTCCTGGGTATCCAGGCAGATAGGCACTGCATTAACGCCTCCAAACTCCTTAAAAAGAACTGCTTTTCCTTCCATAACAGGCATAGCTGCATATGGTCCGATATTGCCAAGTCCGAGAACCGCACTTCCGTCCGAAACAACAGCGATAGTATTTGACTTTATCGTGTACTTGTAAGCAAGCTCCTTGTCCTCTGCTATGAGCTTACAAGGTTCTGCAACTCCTGGTGTATATGCTATCGCAAGGTCCTCTTTTGATTTCACTTCAGCTTTTGAAAGTGTCTCAAGCTTCCCCTGCCATTCCTCATGCATTTTAAGTGCTTTTTCAGCGTTAGTCATAATATTGCTCCTCTCTTGATCAAAACTCTTTTCCAACTATACTGTAAGCAAACGAAACAAATTCTTTTCGTCTGTCCGTATCAATGTATTTAAAGACATCATATATCTTCTTGTGCCCTCCACCTGTATTCTCAAGTCCGAGCGCAAGCCCCAATGCCGATATCTCATCCTGCGCATCAACCTGTCTTGAGAACATGAGCGCATCTATGTAACCGTTTTTCTCCATCTTGGTATAAGCATAAGCAAATGCCGCTGCCTGTACGTCTTCTCCGGATGTGGACGAATAGCCTATCTCACTCAATATTATTGAGCGCACATTGCCGGAATTATCCCTCATGGAGTCTTTCTGCATATAATTCGTAAGCACCTCGATGTTATCCATCGTGATAGTAGGTGTTGTTTCTGTATGATTTACATATTTTGAAGCATTCCAAAATGCTGTATTTCCGTTCGGAAAAGAATACGGATGAGCAGCAAGTCCCCAGTCTATATTGCCGTATTTCGCTATCGACGTGGAAAAAATATCAAGAACATCCTTAGCGTCATAATCGCCTGTTTTTTCCGTGTTATATGTCCAGCGCTGGTCGATAGGTATATAAACCTTTGCTCCGGCATTCTCAGACATTATAGCATTGTAAAAAACTCTGAAAGCTCTTGTAAATGCCGCTGTATAAGTATTCACATCGGTATTGGCCATGTAATTGTATTCTTTTCTGGCATTAACCTCATTTGCAATGATCCACATGCTGACATTGCCATGCCCTGTTCCCGAATATCTTCCTGCCAAAAAACTTCCTATTGCCGCAAGTGCCTTGACACCGCCTTCATCGGACGCATTAAACATATAATAAGGCGCCGATGATCCGCTTCTGGCATTTGGATGCGTGATCTCGGGATATGTGGAGGGATTCGCATCATTTAATATGATAGCGGCTATATCTATCCCCATATCATTGAGCTTCTTAAACAGATTATCATAATCATTCATAATCTGTGAATTAAAATGATATTTAACTCCGCAATATTCATACTCTATTCCGCCGGAAGTCGTAAGAATATGCGAAAGAGGAATATTATAAGAGCAATAATTAACCCCAAGATCAGGCAATTCTGAAAGCCTAAGCGGATGAGGCAGGATTCCCTTTATAGACCTATGCTTCATTCCACTGTAATTATGTCTTGCGCAGGCATTGGGATTATTTATGTATTTGGGATGACTTACAATAATATAACTGTCATCTTTTTTTACCGCGATTGAAAATTTGGAAAATAATCGCGTATCAGCGGACTCCTTCTTGAGTTTAAGCTTAAACGAAGCTTCCTCTCCCTTATATGTCTTTTCTATAGGCTCTGCACCCTCGGCAATCTCATCCTCATAAGTTGCCTGTTCAAAAAGATAATAATATTTGTCATCACTTCCCGGTATTCCGTTAGAAGTAGCTTCTATCTGTATTTTTTCCCCATCTACAATGGCACAATTGTTTATGCTTGCAAATTCTGCCGTATTCTCAGGGGTAAGTTCAACGGTTTCAGGTCTCTGCGAAAGAGCCTCTGAAACTCTTCTGCCTGCTCCGATTATATGATTTATAATGTCCGGATTGACATTTAGCTCCTTACTTACATTTTGAGGTGTTTCATTTGCCAGTTTGGTCGCCTTAACATACGGACCTGATTCCGACAAAGAGCTCCTACTATGCAGGTTCTTTATTAAGCCAACAATTATAACAGTAAAATAAACAAGCGCAGCGGTTGTAACTATTCCTGCAAGAACTATCAGTCTTCTGTTTCGCCGGATTCTTTGATTTCTTTTTCCTCCCCGCCCGGTTCGCATCTTGCGCTTTTTTTTCTTCATCAATCTTCCTTTTTCGTTCTATTTTTCAACTTCTTCATATGTTCCTTTATCTTGAGCTCATATCCGTTTCCTGTCGGATTATAAAATTCCTTGCCGTTAAGTTCATAAGGCAAATACTGTTGTTCTACATAATGATCCGGATAATCATGAGCATACTTGTATCCAATTCCATGTCCTAGCTTAGCTGCTGATTTGTAATGTGCATCCTGAAGATGCGAAGGGATGGGAAGATTCCCTGTTTCCCTAAGTGTGCTCTGCGCCTTCTCTATCGCAAGATAAGCGGCGTTACTCTTAGGTGCCGTAGCAATATAACTTGCCGCCTGAGACAGCGTTATCCTGGCTTCCGGCATTCCAAGTCTCTCAACTGCAAGTGAAGCTGCAACTGCCACCTGCAATGCTTGCGGATCTGCGTTTCCGACATCTTCCGAAGCGCATACCATCATTCGTCTTACTATGAATTTAGGGTCTTCTCCGGCATCAAGCATTCTTGCAAGATAATAAACTGCGGCATCCGGATCCGAGCCTCTCATACTCTTTATAAACGCCGATATAGTGTCATAGTGGTTGTCGCCATCCTTATCATATCTGGCAACCTTCCTCTGTATGCACTCTTCCGCAACTTCTTTGGTTATGTGAATGAGTCCGTCGCTGCTTCGCTCTGTTGTCATAACGCCAAGTTCAATGGCATTAAGAGCATGTCTTGCATCTCCGTCAGAAAGATCTGCAAGAAAATCTGCAGCCTCAGGTTCAAGAACAGCATTATAACCGCCCATTCCCCTCTCTTTATCAGTAACGGCGCGGTTTAAAAGAACTTTGATATCTTCAGCCGTAAGCGGTTTGAGCTCAAACACGACCGACCTTGAAATAAGAGCCCCGTTCACCTCAAAGTAAGGATTTTCCGTAGTTGCACCGATAAGGATCACAGTCCCGTCCTCAACAAACGGAAGAAGGTAGTCCTGCTGCCCCTTATTGAATCTGTGAATCTCATCTATAAAAAGAATGGTCTTCTTGCCGTACATTCCAAGGTTATCCTTAGCCTTGTTTACGACTTCTTCCATATCTTTTTTGCCCGCTATAGTAGCATTTATCTGGGTAAACTCAGCTTTCGTGGTACCCGCGATAACTTTAGCAAGCGTAGTCTTTCCGGTTCCGGGTGGTCCGTACAGGATTATGGAACTTAATTTATCTGCCTGAATCGCACGATAAAGAAGCTTGTCTTTAGCAATGATATGCTGCTGTCCAACCACCTCATCCAAGGTTCTTGGGCGCATTCTTGCGGCAAGCGGAGACTCTTTATCCATGTTGTTTTCACGCATATACTCAAACAAATCCATAACATTTTAGATTTTACTATTTTTCCCCCAAAAAATAAAGCTACGAAAAAAATAACCTATACACATGTATCGCCTTTTAGTAACATTGTGGTGAAAGAGTCAAAAGCGCCGAAGTTTGTGAAGGGTTATGGAAATATGGTATAGGCAACTTCAGGGACGCTTGCGCTTCATTGTGCTCGTAGCGGTACTAAAATCCTAAAAGACAGGATTTAAGTACCGACGAGCACAAAGACCCGTTCAGTTGTCTATACCATATTTCCATAACCGGTTTACGAATTGAGCTTTTGACAACATTTTTCAAAAATTTTCTGGTAAAGTATTGACCTTCCATAAGGTGGAAGGTGTATTTTCCTTATATAGACAGGACGATGGAGAGATATTTATGAAGATTAGTCAGGTGGAGGAACTGGTTGGGATTACCAAGAAGAATATCCGGTTTTATGAGGAGCAGGGGCTCCTTTCGCCGGAGAGGGATCCGGAGAATGGGTATAGGGAGTATTCTCTTAAGGATGTGGATGAGCTTATGAAGATTAAGTTCTTAAGAAAGCTCTCGGTACCGCTGGAGGATATTCGCAAGGTTCAGGAAAAAGAGCTTTCGCTGGGCATGTGTCTTGAGAAACAGAGCAGCAATTTGAAAAGTGAGATCACGTCCTTAGAGAGCGCGATTGAGCTGTGTGATTCCGTAAAGGACAAGAATCCTGACTATTCTGATTTTAAAGCAGAGGAATATCTCGAAGAAATGCATAAGATTGAAGAAAGGGGTGGAAAGTTCATGAATGTATCCAAAACGGACGTCAAGAAAAAGAAACTGGGCGCTCTGTTGGCAGCTGCAGTAATTTTGGCAATGATGGTCGCTTATTTACTCTTCTTCCTTACAGTAGGTGTAAGCGGCGGAACTCCAATGCCTCTGTTCATTGTGATCATGTTTATAGGCATTGCTGTAATAGTTGGTTGTATTTTTGCATTAAGGCAAAGGTTTAAGGAAATCGAAGGAGGAGAAGAAGATGAAGCTAGTAAGTATTGATACTATTCCCGGAGCAGAGATTGAGGCTCTCGGACTCGTGAAAGGAACTGTTGTACAGTCCAAGAATTTAGGAAGAGATTTTATGGCTGGAATGAAGACTCTCGTTGGTGGTGAGATCAAAGGCTATACAGAAATGCTCACAGAAGCCAGGCAGATTGCCACAAAGCGTATGGTTGACGAAGCCACAAGCCTTGGCGCCAATGCAATCGTCGGCGTACGCTACGGCTCATCCGCTGTCATGCAAGGTGCAGCCGAGATCGTTGCATACGGAACTGCAGTGAAGATAAGGTAACCCCGGGCTTCATATAACGCTTAGGGCGCACAGTCACCTGCTCAGAAATGTTTGTGTACGGCTGCGCAGTGATTTTCATACTTTAATAAACCCCGAAGATGCTTCCTTTCACGTTGTTCAGAGAAGTCAGCATCTTCGGGGTTTATTAAAGTTGAAAATCATCTTGCTCGTCCGAGAACTGCACATTTCCGAGCAGGTGACTGTGCGCCCTAAGCGTTATATGAAGCCCTCATTTCCTGCTCTATTGTTATTCTTTACTGAAATGTTCAGTGCAACAGCCTATATTCTTTATTGCTCTATCGTAATTCCTTCGGCGTTCATCTTGATGGTTATGTCTCCATCTCGGGTAATATATGTTTCTACCCCCTTATTATCCAGTAATCCTACTGTTTCGGCGTCTTCGTGGTCTTTTTTGCTTGCTGTGATTATTGCGTACTTGGGATTGACGCGGTTCAAGAATTCATCGAGGTTTTTCTTGAAACGGCCGTGGTGTGGCATTTTGAGGACGTCGCATTCAAGGCCGTCTGTTGCGATGAGTTCGTTGATACGCTCTTCTTCAGCATCTCCGGTGAACAGCATTGTCTTGTCGGCGCACTGTACTTTGATCGCGAGGGATGAATTGTTGCTTAAACTGCTCTTATAATTCACCGCTTCGGGCGGATATATGGTATATACGACTCCGTCCTCTTTAAAAGAGATAACATCTTTTACGATAAGGTCTTTATAGCCTTTTTCCTTGAGTGCTTTGTAATATTCGGTTATATCATCCGAGTCCTTTGAGAGATATGTGGTGTAGACCTTTCCGACATTTTTACTTCGGATTATCTGGTCGGCGCCGCCAATGTGGTCTTTGTCAAAATGGGTGATTATGATCTCATCTATGGTATCAATCCCCTGTTCATCGATAAGTTCAAGGAAATTGTCACCTTTTTTCTCGGTTGCCGTATCTATTACAACAGTATGATTCGCGGTCCTTAAAAGAAAAGCATCTGCCTTTCCGCATTTAAATGCTGTGATTGTGATCTCCGAATCCGGATCGGGTGTAAGATTTTTACTCGCTTCATCCGCATAGACTTCTTCCGCCGTATCATCGCCCGGCTGAAGTGCGTTGGAATTTCTGTTGCATGAAGCAGTTGAAAAAATTATTGCTATCATAGTTAAAGCTACTACCAGTTTATTTTTCATATGTCCCCCTTTATCCCGTCTTCCTGTAGTATCTTATATTAAAGTATCAGCATTTTACCATATTCTGCAAAATACGTACCATTATAAAGTTTATAGTTCATACCTTAAATATACCTAAATATTATCAAAGCCGGTAAAAAATCTCATCACACTTTTTATTAAGCATATTAAGCACTCTCTTTTTATCAAGGCTCCAAAGCGGCGCTACGAGAAGACGTCTGGGGCCATCGCCGGTCATTCTGTGCACTACGGTCTCCCCGGGTAAAAGAGTTATGCACTCACGCACAAGATCCGTATACTCCTCCATTGACATAACAGGAAACGGCTCACGTACAAATTCATCATATATCGAAGTTCCTTTTAGTATCTGAAGATTCTGAATCTTTATACCGTCAAGTACAGGTGTCAGATTCGCAAGATACTTAACCGTCTCAAGCATATCCCCTTTTGTCTCACCCGGAAGCCCCAGGATAATATGCACTATAACCGTTATGCCATTTTCTTTGAGCCTTTTATACGCATCTTCAAAAACTCTAAGCTCATATCCTCTGTCTACTCTGCGTGCTGTCTCTTCATGTATAGTCTGAAGTCCAAGCTCCACCCAGACAGGCTTCTTTTTATTAAGAGATGCAAGCATCTCCATTACGTCATCTCCAAGGCAGTCAGGTCTTGTTCCCAGGGACAATATCCTGACATCATCTCTGTCTATGGTCTCATTATAGAGCCTAGCCAGTCTTTCCACATCGCCATAGGTATTCGTATAGGACTGAAAGTATGCGATGAAGCTCTTTGCATCGGTCTTTTGCCGGATTCTTGATTTGGCATCCTCAATCTGCACATCTATAGGTGCGATCTGCGCCGCAAACTCACCTGACCCCTGCTCTGAGCAAAAAGTGCATCCCTTTGTAAGCTTTTTTCCGTCAGGGGTAACGATCGAGCCGTCCCTGTTGGGGCATGTACATCCTGACGAGAGGGAAAGTCTGTATATCTTTTCTCCATAAATTTCTTTTAAATAAGCTGAAAGCTTTCTTGGCATGATTTATCTCCCGGAAAAAATAAGCAGGTGCCTTATCCAAAACACCTGCTCGCATAATAATTTTTTGATTATCCAAGGAAGCCTATATCAGATACTATAGGTAATTCTTTTGCCTTTCCTTTAAGTGTATTTATAAAACCTATGACTCTTATTATAAGTAAGATTACATTTACAATAGGTGAAACCACCCATCCCACAAAAGGAATTATCATAATGGCCAAAGAAATAATTGTTGCCACTTCGAGCATTGCTCCGTTCTTAGCATGGAATCTTGCAAAAGGTGAATTGTTCACCAAAAGAGCAACTATCATTCCCATCAAACCTGTATATGCAAGTACCGCAAATAACTTATTATCGGCAATATCGCGTGCATCATACTCTGTAGTATGATCCTTGGGATCAAACTCCACATACTGAGACGAAAACTGATTAAAACTTCCGTTCTGATTGAACCCCTGCTGCATCTGAGCTCCATTAGCATCCTGTGGAGCAGCGTTCTGGTCACCTGTCTGATTCTGGCTTGCTGTATCCAAAGAAAAGCCACATTTTTCGCAGAATTTTACGTCATCTGCCAACTCTTTCCCACAATTAGGACAAATTTTCATTCAAATTACCTCCTACCCCAAACTGCTATTTACTTTCAAATTATTGTACATTCTGTGAAAAATATTTGCAAGACGCCGCATTTTAGTCCACTATCCAATTGCCTAAAAATATCGCAAATAGTAACATATCTACATAGTAAACTCTAAAGGAAAAGAGCAAATGAAAAGAAATATAACCATAGGCATACTTGCCCATGTTGATGCGGGAAAGACCACTCTTTCGGAGAGTCTTTTGTATCTTTCAGGGAAAATCAAAAAGCTTGGAAGAGTCGATCACAAAGACACTTTCCTTGATACATACGAACTCGAAAGATCCCGCGGAATAACTATTTTTTCCAAGCAGGCTATTTTTGATTACAACGACATAAGTATCAATCTTCTTGATACTCCCGGACATACAGACTTCTCTCCCGAAATGGAACGGACTCTGCAGGTTCTTGATATTGCCATTCTTATAATCAGTGCTCCGGACGGCGTCACTTCACAGGCCAAGATGTTGTTTAAGCTCTTGGAACATTACAATGTTCCTACCGTGATATTCGTAAACAAGACCGACCAGCCCGGCACCGATATCTCTTCTACAACCTCTTCTATCAGGGATAATCTCTCATCTTCATGCACCTCTTTTAATGAAGATCTGCCTGAAGATGAATTTCATGAAGAGCTTGCCATGTGCGACGAAGAGCTGTTATCAAGTTATCTCGAAGGCAATAAGATAACTTCGGAAGACATAATCCGCCTCATAAGGAAAAGAAAATGTTTCCCCATTCTCTTTGGCTCCGCCCTTAAAAACGACGGTGTCCAAAAGCTTTTGGATCTTATCTGCCTTGCTGCCCCGAGCCTTTCTTCTGAAGCAAAAAACTCTGACGGAACGCCAAAAGAATTCGGCGCACGCATATACAAGATAAGCAGAGACAACGCAGGAAACCGCCTTACACATATCAAGATAACAAGCGGTGTTCTGAATGTCAGAGACAGCATTCGTGGTGAAAAAATCGATCAGATACGCCTTTATTCAGGCGATAAATTTGAGCCCGTACCAAGCGCATATGCCGGTATGGTCTGCGCCGTAACCGGTCTGTCCAAGACAAGAGCCGGTGAAGGACTCGGCATTTTGGAAGGAAGCAATGTTTCGGAAATCCTTCAGCCCATCTTATCCTGCACCCTGCTCCTTCCCGAAGACATTAATCCAATTCCCGTATACAAGCAGCTCAAGCTCCTTGAAGAGGAAGAGCCGATGCTCCGGGTAACTTCGCTTGAAGAGACGGGACAGATTGAAATCCAGATAATGGGCGAAGTTCAAAAAGAGATACTTCGGCATATGCTGAAAACGCGTTTTGATATCGATGCGGAATTTGGCCCCGGACACACTGTATATAAGGAAACAATCGCTAATACTGTAGAAGGCATAGGACACTTTGAACCGCTACGTCACTATGCGGAAGTACATCTTCTTATGGAACCCGGAGAACCGGGAAGCGGACTTGTCTTTTCATCAGATTGTCCGACCGATGACCTCGCACTTAACTGGCAGCGCCTTATCCTGACTCACCTTGGTGAAAAGAAGCATCGCGGTGTTCTGACAGGTTCCGAGATAACGGATATGAAGATCACACTCATCGCCGGGAAAGCCCATGAAAAGCATACCGAGGGCGGTGATTTCAGGCAGGCAACCTACCGAGCCATAAGGCAGGGACTCATGCAGGCCGATTCCGTGCTTCTCGAGCCGATACTTGATTACAGGATAGAGCTTCCGCAGGACTGCGTGGGAAGAGCCCTGACAGATATACAGATGATGAACGGTACCGTGGGTCTTCCGGATATTGAAGGTGACAGATCGGTACTTACGGGAACCGTACCCGCTGCCTGTCTCGGAGAATATGCACATGAACTTTCCGCTTATACAAGAGGTGAAGGTCATATCTTTACTACCCTTCACGGATACGGACCTTGCCATAACGCAGAGGAAGTGATTGCATCTTCAGGCTATGACCCAGATCTGGATAATGACAATCCCTCTTCTTCGGTATTTTGCATGCACGGAGCGGCAACCTTGATACCCTGGGATGAAGCGCCAAGCCACATGCATATAAATACAAAAAAGTCAAATTATGCATCATCGGATGCAATCACGGATCTAACCCAAGATATTGATCCGGAGGCCATCCTAAGGCTAAACAACAGAAAATCTCAAGAAGACACACGTTCTTTTGCAGAGAAACAAAAAGACTATTTTGCAACAGAAAATGAATTAAAATACATTTTTGAACGAACTTACGGTGAAATAAAACCGAGATACACAGATGACAGATCTGTTCTTGCCCCGCAAGATGGCATCGCTGCAGAAAATAACAGAGATCTTGCTGTAGAGCAGGAAAAGACCAATAAACATCGAAATGTGGCCGCAGCCGAAAAAGCCGCTCTGGAAGCATCCAAACATTATCTTCTTGTTGACGGATACAACGTGATATACGCTTCCGAAGAGCTCAAGGACCTTGCGCGAAAAGACCTGAAAGCCGCAAGAGACTCGCTTGTCGATATACTCTCAAACTTTCAGGGATACAGACGTGAAGAAGTTCTCCTTGTATTTGACGCCTATAAGGTTCCGGGCGGAAAAGAGCATATAGATAAGATCGGCAACCTGACAGTGATATATACCAAAGAAGCCGAGACTGCCGACCAATACATTGAAAAAGCAGCTCATGAAATCAGCAAGAAATACCGCGTGACCGTTGCCACCTCTGATGCGATAGAGCAAGTCATCGTATTCAGCGCAGGTGCGATCAGAATGTCCGCCTCGGAATTCTGGAAAGAAGTCGAAGCAACCCGCCAATCTATACTCGATAAGATTTTAGAAAAAAAGCATAAATTTTAGAAAAATATCATTAACTTTTTTACGAAATTGCCGATATAATTGTATAATTATAATAGACTGACACGGAGGTAATTGTTTCTATGAAGGAAAAACGTAAACCCAAGTTTCACGCCAGCATGTCTGCAGTTCTGTTGATGGTTACAATACCGCTTATAATCGCACTCGTAGGCAGTATTATATTCAGTAATGTCCAAATGAAGAACATCGAGAAAACTGACGAAGAAATCTACTACGATATGCTTTATACCATCAATTTTGAATTGGTCAATGCCGATCGAGACCTCAATGAAGCAATGCTTTCGATATCACGATATCTGTCAGAATTTAAGTTTGCCAATATGAGCCTTCTTACCGAATATATGGAAAACACCAGAAATTGCATCACTTCTACAAGTGACAGGGTAAATGCCGCAAATGAGCTTGCCCAGCGCAATTCCTATCTATACAACACTATCACATCTGATTCCGGAGCTACTTTCTCTGCAACCTACGAATCTTTCGTTACAGCTTTGGCTGTATGGCAGGACGATTACGACCAGACTCTCGGAACAGGTTCGGATGAGTACAACGCAGGTTCAGGTGAGATCAAGAAGCTTACGGATGACTTTGCCATAGCAAGAGGATATCTTACCGAAATGACCAAAATTGCCGAGAAATGGGCAAATGATGAGAAAGAAATGAACAATGCCGCAATAAACAGAAGCATCATCATCAGCTCATCTTTTTTCGGTATTATTGCTGCTGTACTTCTTGTCTTCACGATCATTATGCTCATCAATATCGTAAACAACTTAAAAAGTATATCTCGCGCAGTAAAAAATATTGCAACCGGAGATTTCGTTACAAAGATAAGACCAAACAGCATTATAAAAGACTTCAACAATATTGCCGCTTCTCTTGAAGGAATGAGACACGAACTCAGACACGCCCTTCTTAAAGTTATCAACCACGCTGACACAGTAAACAGCAAGGCTGAACTTGCAAAAGATTCAATTACAAGTTCTCAGAAGACCACAACAGATATAAGCTCTGCGGTAAACGATCTTGCATCAGGTGCTACCGCTATGGCTGAAGATGTTCAGAGCACATCTTCCATCACTATCAACATCGGTTCTTCTGTCGACAGCGTACTTGATTCAGCAAACTCAAACCTCGAGAAAGGCCGTCTTGTCTATAACGAATCTACCAAGGTTAAAGAACAGCTTGAGCAGATCAAGATTCAGGATCAGAAGACTGACGAAATGGCCGGACGTGTTGCAGAGTCAGTTAATGAGACAGCAAATGTTGTTGAACAGATTTCCACAGCTGCTGAATCTATTATTTCAATCGCAAGCCAGACAAACCTTCTTGCCCTCAACGCTTCTATCGAGGCTGCAAGAGCCGGTGAGGCAGGAAAAGGTTTTGCGGTTGTAGCAGACAACATCAAGAACCTTGCAGGTGACACAAATGCCCTTGCAGGCGAGATCACCAACATGCTTTCAACAATTACCGACTATTCAAATACAAACAAAGAACTTACCGAAAGTATCAAGACTGCCACTACAAATGAAGCTGCTGCCCTTGAGGCAATGAGCGAATCATTCGATGAAATGCTCAGACTCCTTCAGGAAACCGAAGAAGGTAACAAGCAGATTGCAAACCTCGTTGAGATGATGAACTCCGATAAAGAGAACATCCTTAACTCTATCGAGTCACTTTCAAGTATATCCGAGGAGAATGCCGCTTCCACCCAGGAAACAAGCGCATCACTTATGGAACTTGATACCAACATGGAATCTGTCGTAAGTCAGGCTAGAGATCTCCAGCAGATTGCCGAAGAGCTTACCGCAAACGTTAAGTACTTCAAGATTCAGATTCCGGCAGATAAAGATGCTTCCGCGGAAACACCTTCAAGAAAACAGCCTTACAAGAAGAAAGCTTTCAAAAAAGATGCAACCGCAAAAGACTCGACCATAAAATAAGATAAAAAAAGGAGAAAAACTTTCGTACAAACGATAAGTTTTTCTCCTTTTTAATTTGATAAAGAATGTATTACCGGATCATATATCCATGAACGTATCAATCACGCGTTGTGCTCCATAAGGTAATCATTAAGCGCATCTACTATCTCTTCACTGTCAATGCCGTGTACCGCACATGCCTCTGCAAGTGTTTCCATCTGGGAAGCAGGACAATAAATACATCCCATTCCGCACTCCATCAAAAACTGTGAAGCAAGCGGATGCTTTACCAAAAGATCTCCGACCAACATATCGGTAGTAACAAGTGCCTCAGCACCTGATTCGTTTTTTACTTCTTCGTTTGCCAATTTAATCTCCTCACTTTCACTATTGCGTTGTTCTTCATCATTTCCAAAGAACAGATCCTTTAAACTGCTCATATGCACTCCGTTCTAAAAAGTCAATCACTCATAATAAATTGTGCAAAATCATTTTAGCGCACACTTTTATTTCCCGCAAGTATGTTTTTTCACATTATAATACAATTCCTGCCATTATAACGCTCATCATGCTTTCCATGACTTCTTCGTAGCTAAGTCCTGTATCCATCACTTCTTTGGACGTTATAAACTGCACAGTACACCCTATTATCATAAGACGGATAAATACAAGAGGAACATCTTTTATCAGCTTCTTTTCTATAGCCTCGGCAAAAAGCTTGTCTGCATTCCCCCAGCTGTTGTCAATCTTGTACACTATATGATCATAGACGTCCGGATACTTGTCTTTTATCTGATAAGCTTTTATAAAATCAATATCTTTATATTTATCAGGAAGGCATAACACAACACGCCTGATCTTATCCAAAAGATCGAGAGAATCATCTGATATTATTTCTTCTTCTTTTTCGCGGATTGCATCAAAAACATAATCAACAACACTCTTAAGGAGCTCTTCTTTATTTCCAAATTGCTTATAAACCGTCTTCTTGCTTATATGCATTCCTTCTACGAGCTCATCAAGCGTGAACTTGAGCCCATCTTTATTAAATCGCTCTATTGTTTTGTCAATAATTCTTTCCTTAATATCATCCATGCGATCATCCTCCCGGATATTTCACATATTATGCAGCCTAAGATTTATTAAAACTTCTCCAAAACAGCCTTCAGATACTCCCAGACATTCTTTGCCGACTGAACCGACAATTTTTCCTTTGCCGAATGGATATCATCCATATCGGGGCCTATGGATATGCAATCAAGGTCTTCTATCTTGTTGCTGATAATTCCGCATTCAAGACCTGCATGTATAGCCTGAAGTACAGGCTCTTTTCCGTATAGTTCTTTATATACAGCCACCATATGATCTCTAAGCTCAGAAGTACGTCTATACTTCCATCCGGGGTATTCTCCGGTAATATAAGTCTTCGCACCAAAGGCTTCTGCCACAGTTTTAAGCTTCCTTATAAGCATCTCCTTGGATGATCCGACACTGCTTCTGAGAGACTGAACAGTCTGTGCCATATCTTCAGTTGTCTTTACAATACCGATATTTACTGATGTCTCAACAAGCCCTTCAATCGCCGCGCTCATAGCAAGCACGCCGTTAGGCATTGAAATTATCATCTTTAAGAACTTCCCTGCGCTTTCCTTATCGATGCAATCCTCTTCCGCCTTTCCTACTTCGGTAAAAGAAATTGATACATCGGGATCTTTTATATCAAGCTCACCTTTTACGTTCTCCTGCGTCCGTGCAACGCTTTCTCTGACTTTTTCGATATCTTTTTCAGGAATAATGACAGTTGCCATAGATGCAAAAGGTATCGCATTATCCGCAAATCCGCCGTTAAAATCTACTATGTGAAGCTCAGCCTCATCCATTGCCTCAAGCATAGTCCTTGCACATAATATATCAGCATTTCCTCTTCCATGCCTTATCATTTCTCCGGAATGACCACCCTTGAGTCCCGCGATCTCGATCTTACACTTGATGCCCGAAACCTTCTCACGTTTGATGGCAATTTCAGAGTAAAATGTACCGCCGCCGGCACAGCTTGTAATAAACTCGCCCTCTTTTTCATTGTCTATATTGATCATCTTCCTGCCTTTGAGCGTAGACAGATCAAGCTCTGTAGCGCCGAGCATACCGATTTCTTCATTTGTTGTGATAACAGCTTCAATCGGAGGGTGAGGAATATCATTTGAATCAAGAAATGCAAGGATATAAGCCACCGCAATTCCGTCATCTCCGCCAAGGCTTGTGCCATCTGCCCAGATGTACTCTCCGTCTGTCTTTACCCTAAGACCTTCTTTAGCCATATCTATATCGCAACCATCTTCTTTTACAGCGACCATATCCATATGTCCCTGAAGAATAACCGGTTCCTTATCCTCATATCCCTTTGAACCCGGAGCTTTAATGATGACATTTAGTGCATCGTCACATATAACTTCCAGATTTCTTTCCTTTGCAAAAGAGACAAGATAAGCGCTTATCTGCTCCAAATTTCTGGACCCGTGCGGGATATTACATATTTCCTCAAAAAAATGAAAAACCTCTTTGGGTTCTAAGTTCTCTAAAACTGACATTTGTTACCTCCATAGCTAGTGCTCATTAAAAAAAGAAGTCTCAAATGAGACTTCTTTATTCTATCGCAACAATATCGTTTTATCAACGCATGTTTTAACTTATTATGCAATCTTTGTCTTTGCAAGCTCTGCAAGTGTCTTGAATCCCTCAGGATCGTTAACTGCGAGCTCAGCGAGCATCTTTCTGTTGATGTCTACGCCTGCAAGCTTAAGACCATGCATCATGTTGCTGTATGAAAGACCGTTGATTCTAGCTGCAGCATTGATACGTGTAATCCAGAGAGATCTCATATCTCTCTTCTTCTGCTTACGTCCTGCGAATGCAGAAGTAAGTGCTCTCATAACTGACTGCTTTGCAACTCTATACTGCTTTGATCTTGCTCCTCTGTAGCCTTTTGCAAGTTTTAATACTCTATTGTGCTTTTTCTTGGCATTTAATGCGCCTTTAACTCTTGCCATTTAAATATCCTCCTAAAATTTTTAAACAATTTGAACTGTCAGTACTCTAACAAACGATAAACTTAGGCATAAGGAAGAATGCTCTTCATTGCCTTTACATTTGTAGAATCAACAAGTCCTGCATGTCTCAAGTTTCTCTTTCTCTTTGTGGACTTCTTTGTCAAGATGTGGCGCTTATACGCTTTGTTTCTCATAAGCTTGCCTGTGCCAGTAACCTTAAATCTCTTGGCAGCAGCTCTCTTTGTTTTCATCTTTTGCTGCATAACTAAATCCTCCTGTGAATCTTAAGTTTATTCTATATTGTTCAACCAAAAATACTGGTAAAAACCTTAGTTCTTCTTCTCTGTAAGGAACATTGCCATGCTACGTCCCTCAACCTTAGGCTGCTTCTCAATAACAGCAATATCATTAAGCGCCTCGGCAAAATCTGTAAGAATATGTACGCTTGCTCCCATGTGAGCCATCTCACGTCCACGGAAACGAAGTGTTACCTTTACACGATTTCCTTTTTCAAGGAACTTCTTGGCAGCATTAACCTTTGTGTTAAGGTCATTCTTGTCGATATTGGGAGAAAGTCTGATCTCCTTAATCTCTACAGTCTTCTGCTTCTTTCTTGCTTCTTTTTCTTTGCGAAGCTGCTCATATTTAAACTTACCATAATCAACAACTCTGCAAACAGGTGGCTTAGCATTTGGAGCGATCATAACAAGATCCACACCCGCATCATCAGCTATCTTTCTGGCATCCTGGATTGACATTACCCCGAGCTGTTCGCTCTCTACTCCGATTACACGAACTTCCTTAGCTCTAATCTGTTCATTGATAAATAACTCGCTAATGGCTTTATCCTCCGCAAAATAAAAAAAAGTGAATACGCAATGTATCCACTTTTCTAGTCATAATAAAAAACCTGATGGTATTATTCTTGAAAAGATATTAACGCCTGCTGGCTGTGCCGCAGGGTGAGAGTGGATACTCTGCTTTGTTATCAAATACTAAAGTAATATATCACAGTAAAAAGTCTCTGTCAACTTTTTATTTCAATTCTTATTCAATTATCATTTTGTCTTTACAGGGATAAGCAACAGATCGTTTGTTCCAAAGAACATGCTGTTTCTTATCATACCGATCCTATAAAGATTCAATATGTAGAACATCGCACAAAATACGGTTATCAGGCCAAAAGTACTGATAAGCTCCTCAACTGTCGGTGGATATCCACGACGCCTCGTATAATTTCCGACATATTCTGCGATCTCTGCTTCAAATCCACGCATGATTTCCTATACCTCCCCTCTGTGGTTTAAATAGTAGATGCTAATAATATTACAGGAGGAATGTTTCTAATTTGTGGAGTAAAAATAAAAACAATATAAACAAATTTTGTCATTGCCAAGCCGGTGCCCGATACGCATGTAATCCTTTTATTATGCTACTATTTCATATTTCACAATAGAGGTAGAAAAAAAGCCTTCTATCTAACTACTACTATTTAACAGATTCCCCCTATATGGCATTCCAGTTAATTCTAAAATATCCATCCATAATAAATGCAAGCACCATGCCAATACAGAATACCAAGAGTGAAATAACTGCATATATTGCCACATTCCCGACATCCTTTTTCTTCGCTTCCCTAATCACAACAATCATACAGATTAGTGTAATCGCCTCAGATACTAACGCAGGAATATATAACAAATAATTATTTCCGGCCATTTGACAGAGCAATTGCCCGGTTTCATATTCATCCTCTATATGAGTTTTGCCTGTAAAAACAGGTACAAGTAATACAAATGCGCAAGGAACAAATCGCATCAGGCTGTTTCCTGCCGCAAATGCAGCTCCTATATGTTGAACGAACTTGTTCTTATTCTTTTTAAAAAGTACTGTACCAAGCACGCTTAAAAATAACGTACATGGAACACCGAAATCCAATAAGACCGTCTGTGTAGTAGAATAATATGCCCTAAAATCACTATCTGTCGGATATTTGTATATATCTCCCACCCTGTTAAATCCTGTACTACAAGGTATTCCTGCGATACTATTAGCGATTCCGTGACCACACTCATGTAGGAAAATACTTACTAAGAAAACTGATAAACTTAAGCCAAACCATTTGATGTACTTCTTCGTAATAATCCCTTCTTTCTGCAAAACTTACATTCATTTTAAATTTTCAAGAACAAAGAGTTGCTTTGCAACTCTTTGCGCGCCGATGCGCGCAAGCTTTAGCTTGCATAATACTTCTACGCATCGGTCGCATCCATAGCGGAGCGTTTTTTATTTGATATTTCAAATAAAAAAGCTTGAAAACAAACTGTTTTCAAGCTTTCTGACAGGGGAAGAGGGATTCGAACCCCCATGAGCGGTTTTGGAGACCGGCATACTAGCCATTGTATGATTCCCCTATATATACGGTTTGTCGGCACATGTCGCACCAACGAATGAAATTATATCATAGCATTTTAGGCTTGTAAAGAATAATTATAAAAGAGTTTTTATGATTTTTCGGGAGTGGGAATTTTTTCAAAAACAAAAGACCGCCAATTATTAAAGCGGTCTTAATGTTTTTTGAATAAATCAGAATTTGCGTTTGTCATACAGCTCTTTTGCAGAGCCATAAGTCTTCGATTCTGCCGTTCCCGGTATTTTATTTTTGGCATCATTGATAGAAGTAATGGTGTTTTTATAGTACTTTGAAGGTATTGCATTAAATGGCATTCTTCCTTCTGCAAGGGACTTTTCAAAGAAAACATCTACTGCATCTTCAAGAGTCATTCCATGATTGCCATAAATTTCTTCAAGGCGAACTTTTTTCTGTTTATCTATTTTGATATTTAAAGTTGCATCTGTGGCAAAGGTTGCCTGCATAGAAATAGCATCACCAAAATAAGATTTTATTGATGATTTCTGGGGAATCTTTTTATTTTTTCTTTTGCTTTTGTCCTTGTTAGTGTCTTCATCCTTATGATTGGACAGCGGTTTGAAAATGGTCATTCTTCCTGTCCAGCCGACAATTCTTGTGAGTATTATTCCGGTAAGGGCTCCGCAGGAGTCTATCATTACATCTTTGGGCGATGGCCCTCGGCCGTGGACAAAAGATTGATGGAATTCATCAAGGCTTGCATATCCAAAGCAAAAAAGCCCTGCAAAAATGATCAGTTTCATGCCTCTTATGCCATATACATACAGCGGGAATGCGACAGATACTCCCAAAAGGAAGTATTCCGTGTAGTGCGCTGTTTTTCTGACATAGTACTGATATTTTGTGGAAAGCTGATCGATATGGGCATCGCTCCAGCCTTTATCGAGCACTTTATTTGTAACGGTAAATATCTGTACGCCTACTTTGTAACTTAGCCGGCTGCTGGTCGTGCCTTCCTGGGATGAGAGCATAAATATAATGCACATCATCATTATTGCCGGTAGAAAGGACATCGGTTTTAATACGAATCTGAGAGTTTCTTTTATGTATAATAAAAAATATTTCATTTCTTCCTTTTTGTTGTCTTCTTTTTTGCTACGCTGTATCCGAATTTTCCTATCTTTTCACCGAGAGTAAAATATTCTCCGTGTGAGTATGAAATCAGGTCTGCGGCGCGCAAGTCAAATTTTCCTTTGTTGTCGAGTAATTTTTCATCAACGGTAACGCCCAGTACTTCGGCCACAAACATATCATGACTTCCGAGTTCAAGGATATTTCTTACTTTGCATTCAATATTTACGGGGCTCTCTGCGATTCCGGGAGCTGATACGAATCTGGACTCCTGTGGTGTCAGATGCATTTCTTTGAACTTGTCATAATCTTTTCCTGATCTTACTCCGCACCAGTCGGTTGCGGCGGCGAGCTTTCTGTTTGTGAGATTAACTACAAATTCGCCCGTCTCCTTCAAAATATCATAGGAGTAGCGTTCCTTACGAACAGATATAGACAACATCGCAGGTGAGCTGCAAACATTTCCTGCCCATGCAACAGTAATGATATTTGGCTTCTCGCCTTCCCTTTGGCAGCTGACCATAACTGCAGGTATGGGATACAGCATGTTTCCGGGCTTCCATAATTCTTTTCCGTTTTTGTTTTCCAATGATCTTACCTCATTATCATCAATATATTTCAAAAGTATATCACATCACCAATGTTAAGTGACAGTTGTATGTGGAATCATGCTGATACGTACAAAAGAGGTGAAATAGAAGTAAAAATGAAATGTTAATCAAAAATTTAGTAAATATTGCTATTGAAGTGCATAATTGCGCAGGTATAATAAAAGAGTACTGCAAATGATAAATAAAAATAAACAATTATAATGGGGGAATTACTAAAATGATTTGTGACAGAGAGGAGAAAAAAGTATGAAAAGATTTCATGCGATCATGGCTGCATCTGTTATGGCAGTTTCAATTATGGCTTGCGGACAGGAGGCTGAGCAGTCAGATTGGTCTGAGGCAGAAGCAATCGGAATAGTAGAAAATGTTGTAAATACCGAGTCTGATGATAATACAGATACAGCTACCGCTACCGAGAAGGCAGAAACAGAACTTCCGGCGAGTGAAGTTGAAGGCGCTACGTATTGATAAAACAAGATTGCAAAGTAATAGTTGAATAATTAAAATGGCATTAAAGCAGTTATTGAATGATGGCTGCTTTTTTTATTTGATAGGAAATTCCTATCAAATAAAAAAAGCTCCGCTATGGATGCGACCGATGCGCAGAAGTATTATGCAAGCTAAAGCTTGCGCGCATCGGCACACAAAGAGTCGCGAGCAACTCTTTGTTCTTTCCAATACAATTACACAAAGCCGGATCTCACGATCCGGCCTCTCATCATTTCAGATATTCCCCCATCGGAATCCAATCTATCTTAACCCTTCTTTGTTCCCACTCATCATATAAAGCACTATCTTCCTCATCAGATATACTATTTTCAGGCAACTTCGCCATTTCATAAAAATCAGTGATCGGCCCCATCACATGCACAGGCCTCTCCCAGTAACCATAAAACTCATCATCTACAAATCCAATCTCTCCCCAGTCTACACTCTCTGCCCCCTTTAATCCTGACGCATCAAAATGAACTCTCCATATTCCGCTGTGATCAGCTCCGCAGCTACCATAATAATAAATACAGCCATCCGATCCAAGATAGTAATATGACCTGCATCCGCCCTCACATATCTTGATAGGCTTTCCGTCAACAAGCGTATATGCCCTTTCAAAATTATTCACATAATCATCTTCCGGATCACTGCCATGCAACACGCCAAATATCAATTCAAAGACACCGTCACTGTCCAGATCCACATATGTATATCCAACATTTAAAATATCAAAACCATAATCCATCTCAAAATTAGATCCGGTTTTTACGACCTTCTCCTCCTTCGTATCCCTGTATAAAAGATTGGATGAAACGGCCTGATTGGAAGGAATGTAGCTTTGATCCATAAAGCCGCTAGCCTCTTCATTAGATTTTATAAGCTCTTCAAAAGCTTCCGAATATAATTCGTTATACTTATCAATAACACTTTCATCTTTTAATGAATATGTATACGCACCTGCTTCCTCCTTGAGATAAGTGGTGTCATACTTAACCTCAACCGTACTTGCAGATTCCTTGGTAACATCTTCGGTAGAAGCCGTTGCAGCTGCCATCGATTGTTCTTCTGTCACACTATCGGATACTTCT